>Ga0157363_1006177_pt1 | contig 11237 bp, 5 predicted proteins | sample AttsexASBM1_FD_111477 | JGI IMG/M metagenome (GOLD analysis project Ga0157363, IMG submission 111477) | Fungus gardens microbial communities from leaf cutter ant in Ribeirão Preto, State of São Paulo, Brazil - Atta sexdens ASBM1 | ecosystem: Host-associated > Fungi > Mycelium > Unclassified ...
AGATGCGAATTACATCAAATATTTGTTGCTAGTCAATTTAACTCGTGATAATACTGCGGTAGTTTAGTAAAATTAGCGTTTTCAAAGACTGAAAAATCATTTCGGTACGCGTTTGGGAACTACATATGTAGTATATAAATTCACGCAAGAATACAAGTATTTAAGATCCAGCTAGATCGTGTAAGACTTTGATTTCTATAATTTGTGTTATCACATATACGGTAATATGTTATAAATATGTATTTATTTATTTTCTTTTATTGTCTTTCACAATTGAAAAAAGGAAACAACTCTATCTCGCGGGTCTCGCGAGACTCTACATCCGCTGGAAGGTTAAAGGGAGATATTCACTAGATCGCGAATGTGTTTTGAAAAATGTTGCGATTTATAAAAGTTTAGGATATTCTACACAGTTTGCTTGAACTGGAAAATGTATTGATTCACAAAAAATATTAAAAACGGAGAAAATCGCCTTGAAACTGGTGCTTTCCGCTGACTGAAACAATTTTTATTTTATATTGTCAATAAATTTAATGTAAATTGCAATACGCTTTCGGTGTGCTTTTCTAATTCAACATTTTAAATGTAAATTCCATTTTAATTGATATTTTGCAAAGGACAAAGAAAACGTAGGTGGAAAACGTAGGTGGAAAACGTAGGTGGAAAACGCAGATAGAAAACGCATATTTTGCAAAAGGTCATATCAATACGTTAACAAACGAGTTCGAAACGAGTTCGAAACGAGTAGGTGAAAAACATACCCTTCTTTATTAACGAAAGTTCAAATGTCAAAATATAACGAAAGGACCTTTGAAATAAAAAAAACATCTAAATATGACTAAAGCAATGACTAAAGCAAATGAGAAATCTATAAATTCTATCCCTCTCCACACAATATCGCTCTTCTACCTCCCCGTTTGCATAAGTGTCGGGTATAGATCTCGTTTTTGTCATTAGAAAGAGAAGTGACGAGAGTAAAGAGGGCGGAGTCATCCCTTTCCCGAAGCCAATCGGGAAAACACGATTGGCGCGCTCGGAACAGCCAGTGAGCCGGTGGGATGAAGGATTCCCGGGCTCCGTTTATAATTATCATCTGGGTGCACCCGGGCAGCGTAGCCCGTAGATAAAATTTTTGTAATAACCTTAAGATGTGAACTTAAGCCGATGAGCCAATCAGAATACTACTTAGATTTACGTAATCTGACAGAAATAGAAATACAACCCGTTGAAATTTGTCTTACGGATAAGTTTACTGCTATTTTTATTTCCATCAGATTACGTAACTCTAAATCAGTATCTGATTGACTTATCAGCTTAAATTTATGTCTTAAGGTTATTGTTATTACAGAAATTTTTTTCTGCGGTAATCCGAAACGATACACCAGTGCTATAAAGGATCTTCAAAGCAGCAAAATATTAATATCCGGATTTAATGACGCATCTCGACGAACTCGGTCAAATATCGATTTTGCCACAGCTGCCACAGAACCTTTTTTCTCTTAATAAGTAATCATTCAAAACAAATTCTGATGAATTTAAGATGAATTTATAATCAGTATCATTTTTAAAACAAAAAATACAATGGAATAATGAATTGTAAGTTATATAACAAATCTTACTCAAGGAAAAGTTGTAAGATTAAAAAAAAATATCTTATCTAGTTTATCTAAAGATTAATGTTTAAAATCAAACGTGAAATTATTTTCTCACATTATTTCCATTTACTAGTTTTACTAGTAGTATTAGTTTTTTCTTAATTAAATACCTAGCAGTCATATAAGAAACAATTTCGGCTTATAAATATCAACATTAATCACAATAATACAATAATCCAATAGAAAATCAACGTCTTCTTAATCAAACTAAACAAACATTTTCTGGAACTTGCTTATTTCCGAATATTCTCGAAACTATAAAAACAACGTACGTGCTTTTTCTTTCTTGTAACCATAAACAATATAATATCGGAACAATATAATATCGCTCAAAGTATTTGTCGAAATTTTTAATTGATTAAGTAGTTAATCATTATTTGCAGACGTAGTTAAAACTCCATGTTATTGTCAATGATCTATTGTTAAATGATTTATGTTTAAATAATAAAAAACAAATTAATATATTTTAAGATTCATAAGTTTATTTCAAGTTTTGCTAACTAATTTGATTGGTAATCTATAATTTTATTCGTAGCAGTGCAATCGTCCTGTGTTGCGTCAGAAAATCGTTCTATTTATGCTCTCTTGAATTTTATTTAGAATTTACCACGCCAAATTATGTCGCGGCTTGGTATATTTTTTTTTTCTAACGCGAGCATGATTCGGACTGTCGTTCATTTTTTTTCTATGTTATTGATCGATATCCAGGTTTTATATCTAGATGGGACTCATGTTTAAGAATACATGCAAAGAATTTTGCAACAATTCAATATTCAGCAGTGTCGTTCTCAAAGAGGCAAATATACCATTTGAAAATTACGGCGCCGCTTGCAACCTGTACAAACAAACGGCTATTACGTGCCATTATACGATAATCATGCTTGACGTCAAATATTATATGATTTCGCTGCGTGAATCCGGGCTGTTTAAATTATTCGGTTTGATTGAATGATGGCTACCGCTTTAAGTTAGCCGACGACTGCTTCAACATAAATAAGACAGTACCCCATTCTGTATACCTACTATAAGAGTCGCCTCGTTATATAGGGTGTCTACTTGCTCGTAATGAATCTTATGTTTTTACTATCTGTTTGTATACGTGTATGCCCGGTAAATATTTGTCATGCACGAATATACAAATATGTATAAACATACTTAACATGTATAGTAAATATTCATAAATATACATAATTTTATAGGAAATACGTCCTATGTATATTTACATATATTTGTACATACTTATGCATGAAAAATTTTTTACCGGGAAATTTATATAATTGCGCTAGCTCTCGCAAACGCTACGACTAAATCATTACATCAACATTTTAAATACTATATCATTTTTATTATTGTTTATATAAATAATGATAACGACGGGCGATATCTAAAGTGTTGATGCAATAATCAATCTACACGTACATGTACTAAAATTATAAAACAAACTAGCATTTTAATTATGCTTTATAATTCTTCTTTTTATATTAATTTTGAAAACTTTTTCATAACGCAGTTTAATTCAAACGTTTAGATTATCGATGCATTTATTATTTTTTAGTAATTAAATTATCTGTTAGGTAGATAATATAAATAAAGAAACGTTGAAACGATTGCGAGCTAAGAAAGCATTAACGCGAATGTATCCTATGTATAATTTCAATCATTTTGATCAAATTCGAGCCTGCTGCGATTCTCTGCGAACGCACTTACGATTTATGCATAAATTTCGGAGTCAGTTTTGCATTTGCATGACTCGTTCGCGCAAAGACGAAACCGTCGGCATCGCCGCGCCGCGCTAATTTTATCGCGGCGTTTCTGCGATATACCGAATTATGAAATTAAAATCAGTATTTTTGGCAGAAAATGGAAGTAGTTATTTGTAACTGCTATTATTTTATTTAACATTACCTCGTTGTAATAACGTTGCGATTTGGTAAAGACGTTGCGAATTTTTTATGATGATACTGCAATTACTACTTTGACAGAAACTGAGATATTAAGCAAACCGTGTTGAGTGTTAATCTTTTATACTTATGTGGGACGGAATTGGAGAGGGAATTCTTAGAGAGAGGGTATTTGTAGAGAGGGAATTCTTAGAGAGAGGGTATTTGTAGAGAGGGAACATTCGTCCATTTTGTTTTATAAAAAACATGTCTGGAAATCTGTATTATTTTGCATGTTTAACCCTAGCGCCATTGTTATTTTAGATTGCTCATGGTTGTAGCCTTCTTGACTACAACCAGCGTCTGTGAAACTTTGCAACTTTATCACGCAATATCTCTAAGCGTATTTTTTTTTTTTTCTTAAACTGTGAAACTCACTATCTTGAAATCAGAAATAAAGACATAAATATGAATCAGATAACATTTTATTTTCAATTACAATGCTTCAAAGAAATTTTATTAGAAAAATTCAATACAAAAAAATTCAATACAAAATACAAAAAATTACTACTTTGGATAAAAATTCTCAAATTTTTAAATTTAATGTTTAAATAAAAATCTATAGGATTTTTTTAGTTGATCCTTTGGATTAATAAAAAAAATAATACGATATGACTTGCTCAAAAAAGTATTTGAATTTTCGAAAATCGACATTTTTGAAAAATCTATATAAGTTTACAATTAATCTATATAAGTTAATAAATCTATATAAGTTTACAATTAATAAATCAAATTTTATTATTTAAACAATATAAAATGATAGATAAAGGATTGTACATATATAAATATATATTATAGTATGTATAATTAAGTTTATTAGGATTTAGTTTAGAGAATGATGCAATGCTCATTTTAAAGCAATACATCCGCCGCGACTGAGCGATCTCCAAAGAGAGAATAGTAGAAATTTAAAAAAATTTCTACTATTAGATTATAAACTTTCTACTATATACCGACAGAAATTATAAAATTTCTATTTATTATATTGAAATAATTCTTTTTAATTCTACATTTTTGTGTAATTACTTTTATACTATCCGAAACTCAGTAAATGTATATTTAATAAAAAATAAAGAGGTACCCAGAACGCTTACAAGCTAGCCAAGTATCCTCTTTGAACTTTCGTGCATATTCTCATATCGAGAATAACGTAAAAAAAGAAAAATATCCTTGCAAGCTTATCTATGGACAATTAAAGTTTTTTTTTCAGCCTTTGTTCAAGCGGGTTTTAAAATTATATTATATAAAAAAGTTAAAATTATATTATAAAAAGTTAAAATTATATTATAAAAAGTTATATAAAAAAGTTACAGTAATGTGAAAAATCGCACAGTGTACGTTGAATGCAAGAGTGGTTGGCTAGGATTTAATCCAGAATTTTATCATTTGTATGTATCATTTATATATATCATTTCTGAGACTAATTTTCTAAAATATAACTGCTTTGAATCAAGGATTATTACATTATTCCAGTCCATGTGATTATAACCCAATTGATGAGATATTACAGACATTGTGTTTTCAGACTTTCTAGTATCTAATATCTGATTTGTGTTCCTTTATACGAGTGTTCAGCTTTCTTTTGCTTTGATTTGCCCGACATATGAAGACTCGTAATCAAGGCAATTAATTTTGTACACGACATTCGCATGATTTTCTTTTTTATTTTATTTTTGCTAGTTTTAATAAACGAGCTTAAATTGTTCATAGCTTTCTGAAATTGAATTTTTTTGTTATGATTTTTCAGAAATGAATTTTTTAGATAAAGAACAACAAAGAACTTTTCTTTTTTAATATTTTTTATATTATTTTTTATATTATTTTAATATTGGAGTCAGAGATATTTTTTCATTTTTAATATTATCGCATTTTTTTGTTTTTTAAATGATCCTATTGTTTGATCCTATTGTTGATGGAGAATAAAAATTCTAGAGAATATTCATTATTCAATAATAAATTAATTAAAAGCATAATATTTTTTCGTGAAATCTTGGATGGGATAAAAATACAATTTTAAAATACAAAAAAAAATATGATATTTAAATTTTATTAAATTGTCCAATGACGATCCCTTTTTTATAGGGTAATTAGAATAAAAATTTAAATAACGATCTGAATTTGTCGATTTTTTATACATATAAAAAATAATTCCTTCATCATCGGTTGATAGTATTATACATCTAAATAACTAATTTCTCTATTGTCGTTATATTCAACAATTTTAACTTTATTCTTTCATGCTATGAATTAAATCAAGAATTCATTGGATTTGTTCAATAAGAGCTTACAATAATATTATCGAGATCTGTGATAAAATGGAACAAAAATGACAAAACACATGTAGCATAACAATGCGTTGATTATTCTTTTATTACATTCGTTTTCTTTCACGAAGACGTTTTGCTTCAACAAGAATCACCGTTAAAATGTCAATGTGACGTGCAAAAAAGAAAAATAGCACATGGTTCCTACGAGATGACACATCGAGATATATGTTTGTATAAATGATGCATATAGGAATAGAAAAGGAATTGAAAACGAAGTGATTGTGTTTTGATAGCGAAAACAAAGCACGGCACGAGCTCTGTATTTTTCTGTAGTCGATTTTTAGCTCCGCCTCCTGCTTCGTTTCACCTCATTACTCCGCGCGAAATCTAAATGCCTAGAAGTATATAATAGTAGCTCGTAGACATGAGGCCTACCTGCTTTGAGCGCTCACACTGTAAACTTTATTTTATCTTTTTTTTTTGTTACATAACTACAATAGAATGAAGCAACGCGCATAAGATTGAGTGCGTTGCTTCATTCTATCTTAATTATATCCTAAGCGACGAACGGCATTGCATGGTATTTGGATTATGCGCGGGGTGATAAGAAGAGTAGCGGAAGGTTGAGTCGAATCAAAAATCACCGAGAAGCGCAAATCGTGTCGAGCCTGGTATAGAAACATTTTCCTGAGACAAATAGTTTAAAATACATAAACTGTTAATTTGCTTTTTTTTCTCTCTCTTTTTTGCTTTTTTTAGCACCTTTTTTGAGTTATCCTCTTTCAAGCCACTACTGTTAAATCTATAGTGTCAAATTTAACCTACGTGACGTCACTACTCCTACTAAATATAATTATTTTATACTAAAACAATGGTTACATTTGACATTATCAAATTTGACAATATAGTGTCAAATTTGATAATGTCAAATGTATCGTTTTGATAAAAAATAACGATATATTTAGGTAGTAGGAGCACTGGCGATTTACGTTAAATTTGACATTATAGATATAACAGTGTTTTATTTGATGCATCCATCGTATTGATTGTTTAAATATTGACTGGCGACCAGTGTAGGCGGACGATAAAGGAATAAAAGCATAGAAATATGTAAGCTATATGCGTAATATCGTGCTGATTCGCACCAGTCGAGTCTAATTAATTTCCTCAATAATAATAACGCAATGGATCTTTCTGCGTTATCACTGCCGTTTTATCACGCATTGTTCACGTGTAATGGATTACGTCTGAAGCACGCCATTGCACTTATGTGTGACGTCTGCACAAACTAAGTCGTATGTAGTGTTAATGTATATACAGTGATGACGAAAAAAATTTCGAATGCGGATAAAAAGGTACATTTTTTTCCATTTTCTGTGTATATTTAAAGTTTATAAAAATAAAAAGTAAGTCGTAAAGTTTATAAAAATAATATTAAAAATAATTATTTTAAAATACAAAGAGAGAGAGAGAGAAATAAAGCGTTTATTCCTATCCTAAGACTTGTCCTCTAGGAACAAATTAGTAGGTATAAATATATGACATGTGAAGAAAGAACTCGTTAATTATAAGAGAATAATAACAAAAATGAAAGAAAGTAATAACAGAAAATGATAAAATACAAATAACAAAAATAGTAACAAAAAATGATTAATTATAGAAATCTGACTGACTTGTGTGAACAGCCAAATAGAACATTACAAAAATAAGCATTACAGCATTCGCCGTCATAGATGTGGTAGTAGAGATTACGTTTGAAAGAACGAAGATTCCCTAACTCAGATAGGGAGTGAATTCTATAGGAAGGATTACACAAGCCGTCAAAATTTAAGGGGAATTTGTGCTTTGAACTTTGAAAGATGTTTCTAGAATTTTGATACGCTGAAAATAACGTTGTTAACGTCTGTTTTTTTCTATTACCCTTACATTTTTTAAATCATAAAAACAGTTTTTTTCCAGAAGTAACTTTTTTATTAATTTTTTTCCGGCTAAACAAAAAATAATATTGAATAACACTGTTTTGCGGCATTTAACTTAGAAATGTTCCAACAATAATTAAAACTAAAAATATTTTTTCGATGCTTATAAAAATGTTTTGTGCAAACCGCAAAATCTTTGGAAAAATTGTAATAAGAGTAAAAGATGCGAGAAGCAGAGAGAGAGAGAGAGAGAGAGAGAGAGAGAGAGAAAGAGAGAGAGAGAGAGAGTGGGGGAGAGGGAGAGGGAGGAATGAAAATACGGGCAATTAAGGGCCTAAATTCGCAGTAATTGGAGCGATTATATCAACATATATTCTCAGTCATCTACAATATATGCAATATGTAACAAATCGAATATTTCGGCTTAACTCAAGCCATCTTCAGCAGTCTAGTATATTAAATCCTCTTGATAAATAATTCCAAACATCTAATAATCTCGTATAATACAACCTTCTTTTACAATTCAAATAGTCGCAACTCGAGTAAAGATGGATTGAATTAAGCCGAAACATTCGGTATTATATGTAGTACTGAGAAATGTATGTGATGTAATCGCTCCAATTAGTGCGAGTTTAGACTCTTAATTGTCCATGTTTTCATTTATTGTTTAAGTTTTGAAAATCATTTCTGCAACAATAAAATATAATAATATTTCTCTTTATTTTTTTACGAATATATATTTTAATTTAACATTTTCTTGATGTTTTCTAAACGTTCTGAAAAGAAGTACAAAATGAAAAAAAAAGAAAGACATTGCATATATATGAATATAAATCTTTTCCTGAAAGTAAATGAATATTTATTAAGTAGTATCTTATATTGGAAAACAACATTTAAAAATATTTAAAAATAATACTTTTCTCTTCTCAATTACTAACGATTCTTTTTATATAACGTTAAAAAAATTAATCTCTTTTTACATGTAAGTTATATGAGAATTGTCAGAGACAAAGGTACTTATATTAGAGTAACATTGACTAGATATTTAAAACCACGAGCCTTTTATAATTGTACCAACGTAGAGAATATATTATCATTACGCGTTGGGAGAGCAATATATATATATATATATATATATATATATATATCATTGTTCTGTTTTAATTAAATATTGATATCTATGTGTAATATTTGTACGTTCAGTGCGCTTTGGTATATCGTATATTATAAGTGAAAAATCTATAATATTTAGTTAAAGTGTATCAATTGGTACTAAATTATGATAGACAAATTATGGATTATGTTATTTTTTTATGTGTGTGTGTGGTGTGTGTGTGTGTGTGTGTGTGTGTGTGTGTGTGTGTGTGTGTGTGTGTGTGTGCGTGCGCGCGCGTGTGTATGTGTGCGTGCGTGCGCGCGCGCGTGCGTGCGTGCGTGGGATAATATAAAAATATTAAATATTAAAATTTTTGATAAATTTTGTTATTATATTTAATATTGTTTGTGATTTTAAATTTCTGAATCCAAGCAATCACCTGGATAATAGATTAGTGGTGTCGCATCGCATTCATCGATTTTTTCATACGATTTCACCGCTCTCTTTTGAATGTTTAGATGTGGTGTGCTATGCTTGGGGCTGTTGGGTACCGATCTACAAGTAAAGAGTATCCCGGGTGTATTGAAGCGAAAACTTTTGATTTCAGAACAAACAAGACCCTTGTTACTATGGATCATATTGGCTCGAAACAGCGATATATTCTTGAAATTCGACGATTCGTGTTTTATCAATTCTGGTTGAGTTTCCTGATCGTAGAGCTTCTTGACACAGGGACACGAATTGCTGGAGGATTTCCAGTTTTCCATACAGGACGATCGTAACACGCATGAAATCTTCGTTTTGCATAAGTTGTTGTCGGCTATCGATTCTGATTGACTTATCCTGGAACCTTTTTGATCAAGCTGATCTGAGCTGATAAATCGTAAGCGTTTCGGAGAAACGCTGGAACATCTCACGAAAGTTGATCTGACGAGAGATTTATTCTTTAGAGAACTTCGAGGAATTAGAACATTTGTCACGTTGATTTTTTTACCGCTTTGTTTGCTTGCTCTTTCCTTGCTACGCTTGCTACGTAATAATGGATCTTCTCCGATTAACCAATATGTTAAACGTTCGCCTTTCCCCTTCATGGAAATCACCCCTCGCTCGATAAGATTAAATCCTCCTAGCTGATCTAACAGCTGCTTCGTCTCACAGCTACACTGAATTTTAAGTGCTACGAAAACGCAGATCAGATTTATTTATATTAAGAATTATGATATGTTTTTTTTTAATAATCTCTATATTATTTAGACAAAAATTAAAAATTGAAGCTATTATATACAGCGTGTTTCAAAATTTGCATCTGCGAAGTAGTTTTTGCAGGAGAGCAGGTTGAAGTTAACAAATAAACGCAAAAATTATTTATCAGGCACAATTTTGTTAAAGGAAAAAATTGTTTGTTTTAGCATAAAGTATCATGTACTTCGCGGGCGCGAATTTTATATATATATATATATATATATATATATATATATACACGTATATATAAGATTTTGCAATTTCAATTATTTGTGATATGTTTGTATATTTACATTTATTTTATTTAATTAAATGTACGAAAAATATTTATGAAAAATATTTTTTAATAATACTCACGTAATCCTGTGGATTCCATACGGCTAGCGGTGTTCACTGTATCACCAAATAAACAATACCGTGGCATTTTCAATCCAATCACGCCAGCGCATACTGGACCTATCATAAAATTATTATTACTAATTGCTATTGGACATTTTATTCGCTTTAAAACATACCAGAATGTATTCCTATGCGAAGTTGTAGTTTATCAAACGGTCTGTGACGAATGGTAAACTGTTTAATGGCATTTAAAAGACACAACGACATGCTCGCTATTTCACTAGCATGCTGAATATCATTTCTTATCGGTAAACCGCTCACCTAGGAGACAAAATTCGACTGAGACATTAAATGAATTTTATAGTTTTTTTAATACACAATTTTCTTGATCACTACAAAGTTATATTTTAAATAATTGCCATAAGCAATTTTGCTTTCATAGTACTCACCACCATATAAGCATCCCCGATGGTCTCGACTTTATAAACATCATAGTTTTCTATCGTCGAGTCGAAGCATGTGTATAAATCATTGAGAAAGTCAACAATCTGCAAGAAAAAAGTGAGATATGTAGCTATATATTCTATGTATAAGCGAATATACATAGAATATATATATATATATATAAAGTTATACACATGATAAATAATTAGGTATACAACTTTGCTTCCGCCGTTTTCCTATAGATGGCTTTAGCGGTAAGTGGTGGTCGAAATAAATAGATCATAGACGTCATACAATAAACTTGGGCATTTGTCAACATAACCCCATAGAAACAT
>Ga0157363_1006179_pt1 | contig 11235 bp, 6 predicted proteins | sample AttsexASBM1_FD_111477 | JGI IMG/M metagenome (GOLD analysis project Ga0157363, IMG submission 111477) | Fungus gardens microbial communities from leaf cutter ant in Ribeirão Preto, State of São Paulo, Brazil - Atta sexdens ASBM1 | ecosystem: Host-associated > Fungi > Mycelium > Unclassified ...
ACATACATACATACATACATACATACATACATACATACATACATACATACATACATACATACATACATACATACATACATACATACATACATACATACATACATACATACATACATACATAACGATTAATTGTTTCTGTTTAAGTTCTATCGGTTACCAATAAGAGAACTTGGCAATAGAGGCATGCCCGAGCAATTCAGTGGCGCGGTATATACAGTCTATAAGATAAATATTTAATTAGCATGAATATCAATGTGTCACTTGTACTTGTTGCGAATGATCTAGTATCTATCAATTGGTATCTATTAATATTTCTTTCGTAGTCTGCATATCTTATTCCGAGATGTCCTAGAAAGAGAACTCTGTAATGCCCAATGTTAATTTTAACCTCACACACATATTCACACACAACATTATTAAAGATATTAAATTATAATCTTTTTTAAATTAATGTACCTACATTTATGAAGATAATATGAGATTTTTGCATTACCGGAACGAAAGTTTTATTTACAGAAATTTTATCATTTTCAATAGTTTTAATTAAAAAATTATTAATGATTTGATGTCTTAATTAAAAAACAATTAATTAAAAAACAATTGTTAAAAATGATTTTAAAACGTATAATTAATATCGCGCAATAAATTTTTGCAACAAATTATATTTTTTATATCGATAAATAAAAAAAAATATGGAAGCTGACAAACATCGAAATTGCATAACAAATATACTGATGTAATATTACATAGCAATTTATAGTAGCTACATAAACACACTTGTTTCTGTTAAATTATTTTATTTAGAGCAAATAATATTTATTTAACAACGAGCAATACAAATTCGTATTGCTTTTATCAAAGAAGAAAAGCAAAAATATTTGATTGTGAAGAAAAATACACATATATCGCTGTTTATATAGATTTTCAAAACAATTCTTCGATAGAAACATTTAAAGTTTATTACAATATTCTATTCAACAATGTGTTAGTTAAAACGGATAAATAATAATCCTCGATCAAATTTTCAATAAAATTCAACTCGCAAATTAATCTAACAAATAAACTGTGGAAGCTTCATGACAAATTAGCCAAATATTAAAAAAGACATTAAAAATATAATAATAAAAGAACAAAAGACAATGATTTCTTGTAAATTTCATTATAAAATTATTTACATAAAATTTTATTTTCTTTGTAAAGTTATATTGTTATCAATTAATTTTTCTTGGTCACATCGAGTCATGCGCTATGCATGATTGTAAAAATTTAGCGAAAACAACGAAGAGATGCACTTTGCACGCTTTAATTAAGTGTATTTTATATTATTCATAATCCTTCGATAATTTTGTATTCGTGAACCGTTATTATCGGAAATTACTATTGTAAACCTTATTCTACGCTGCAAAAGTATACGAAAGATTAATGATAAAATTAATTTAGTCTATGAGGATATCACATAAATGAATAAATGTATCATAAACGCATCATTGCATACATTACGATGCATTATTATATGTGTAAATGCTCTTATCTACTAACAATAAAGAAATTTCTTTTCTATTACACTGGCAATAAAGAAAACAGCATTGAAATATTATAAATTTTACTTAAATCTCTCCATGCTTATCTTGGAAGATAACGGGATTATTGGATTCTTCGCAATATTACTGACATAATTAATATCTCTTCTCTTGGTATGAAGATCATTGAATTCAAACGAATACAGTTAACGCGATAAAAATACACCAGTAATGAAGATAATAATGCATCGTTTGTGTTAATGAGTAAAGAATTTTTTCAGCGACGTGTATGTTATATTTAACCGTTAAATTTTGTCATTTTCAAATATTATCCTTTGTTGTTCTTTATTTTAACATTACGGGAAATTTTTTTATAACTAGCATTCCAATGTCTAATATTATATTAATGAATAAATTTTCACGAAAAATATTTTACAGTTTTATGCATATAAATACAATTTGTTTTTGTTAATTATATTTCTTAATTTTTTAAATTAAATTTATTCAAACTAGAGTTGTTTTTATTTTTTATTATTTCGAATCTTTTATTAATTTTAGACCAAAAATTTATTCCAATACAGTTGGACCAATCTCAAACAATTAGAAAATTGCGTATTATCTCAATCTGATTATACTGTGCAATAAAATTTTATAATGCACAAATTATATTGTGATAATCACAAACTAATTTGAAAATATGTAGGAACAAAGCCCTATAATTTTCAGATTTGTCCTTTATTTTCTTTAAGAATTAAGAATATTATCACCGTAATACCTTCATATCATGAAAACATATTCGTGGACGAAAAATCCCAGGTAACATAAATTCTCGAAAAATATGCTTTATTGCAAATAGAAATATTTGCATTGCAATAGAACGAAAATACGATAAATGGTATAATTAAATTTAATAAATGGTATAATTAAATTTATTTGCCCTTTTTGCAAGAAAATATAGAAAATTTTTCCCTTATATCGTCTAGCATTCCCACTTTATATTTCCGTGCACTATAATTTACAAGTACATAAATTTCCGCGGAATATGCATGATATATTGCGTTTATAATATGCATGCATATTTTACAAAATTCAGCGCAGGCAACAGTATAGAAAAAATATACATAGGTGAGCAGATTTTTTTGATATTAAAGAAAATTTTTTTTTAGATTTAAAGATAAATACTAGTTATATTTTATTCGTGTTTCACAAAAAAGTAATTCTTCAACGTGTAATATAAAATAATATAAAATAAAATATAAAAAAATATATTATTCAGTTACTGAGAATAAAATCGAAAAGCATAAAGAAATATCATACATGTATTCGTTAACAATCAAAGGATATAAATCAATTGCTAGTCTTTTTAACATCAGCATAAATAATAAATATATTTGATTCACAAAAATCTATTACAAAAAAAAGAAAAAGGAATTCTTAATAATATATAAAAATTTTCAAAGTTTAATTTTTGTTATATAAAAATGTTTCCGTAGAAAAAGCTAAACAGCTTGTTCAAAATTTAAAAAAAAAATTACAATTAAAAATTATTTTAATTAAAATTAAAAATTTTGCAATATTACATTATATTAATATCCAAAAAAATCTAAAGTAAGAAAAGAATTCTATAAAGGACATATAACAAAAAATTTTATGGCATATTAAATAAATCCAGAAAGCAGCAATTTCGTCAAATGTTCGTTGCATAATGACATAATGACTGCAATCGAATATTGTAAAAATGCAACAAAAAAATATAAAGCACAAAAAAGATAATAGAAACAATGCACAAATACATGTATTATTCGCACTTTTTGTTGTTATATTTTTTGATAAAATATGTAACAGAGTGGCAAATAAAATTTATATTATTATATTCAATAATATTTTCGTTATTTCGTTATTTACACTGATTTTACGATAAAAATATCATTTTAAAAATATTTAAATAAAATCTGGTAAAAAGTATTCCAATAAAAGCAACATTAATATTTAGTCTGATTCGACTAAATGGCGATTTTTTAAATATTATTTTATGCACATATTTTTATCCCTAAATCTCAATTAAATAAAATTCTTTATAGTAAATTTATATTAATAATTGTGAAAAAACTTTCTACAACTTCGAAATATCCTAATATATTTTATTTTCACAATGATATTTTATTTTATTTTTATTATTTTTAAAAATAAATAAATTGTATTTATGCACAATAATAAATTGCCAAGCACAAATATTTTAGAATAGAAAAGTGTTTTGCATGCATGTCATATAATAAAATAATCGATATGCAACATAAATTACTGCATTTATTAACAGTTACATTGATTAACTAGATAAGAATAATAGCTTTATTTTTATATACACACAGTATTGATCAGTTCATATCCCTACACATCTGCTATTTAAAAGCGCTTGTTTATTAAGAAATAAAATAACAATGTATACAAACTCACCCTTGAGAGAGATTAGGCTGTTGGGTGAGACTCTCAGCTAAAATATCTATATTCTTTTTCTCCCCTGCATCGTCGTTGGTAATTGTCTCAAAACTAGCAGAGACTGTAGCTTCTTGCTATAACACCAATATATAATGTAATAAAAAATACATGAAATAAATGTATGTAAAGGGAAAATATAGAACAAAATTTAAGTATCCTATATGTATATATCATTATTAAGCATATAATAACATATCATATATATATATATATATATATATATATATAATATATAGTAGACATATATATTATTGCTATTATATTCAATATAAGAGAAATATCTTCATCATTTTTTCGTACATATATATGTAATAAATGAATAGCCTTACATGAGAAATTATATAATGTGATCTTACCTGGTCATATAAATTATTCTGGTTAGTCTTTAATGTCACTGTTGCAGTTTCAGCATCCAGTATAGACGAAGACTCAAAACTTTCATGGTCCTCGTAATTGAGCGTAATATTATTATAAGCTCCGTAAGTCTCATTCTTCTCAGGATGGAAAAAAGAATCTTTGATTTGTGCGCTCTCCGAAGCTACTATTAGAAACAAAAGTCCACTGTAACGGAAAGAAGTGGCTAATATTATTGTCTATTAAGTAACATTGTGCCAGTGTTGCATAATGCAAAAGCAATTATCTCTTACAAAAGCATGATAAAAAAAGACCAATTCTTTGCTATTAAACACAATCCTATCAAGTTTTGTCTCATTCTGTCCATAAAATTTAATTTATAAAAATAATATAAAATAAATACAAGATAATATAAAATAAATACAAGAAATAAATTATATTCAAAAATTTAATTCAACATTCAATTAAATTGCTATTTTAATAATCATTTAAAAAACCGCATTCGACGATGCACACAACAAATAAAGTTTAATTATAAATTTGTCAAAATAAAAAAATATAAATACATTCTACATAAGTTATAACTTTCCCATCGCGTTAATCAGAATTTTTGCTTAAAAAAAATATTCCAAGACAAATGGCTCGCGGGATATCCACTGATATTCCAGTAGTTGGCAAAAACTTTAATTTGCTGTACAAATAGGTGCGAAAAAGAACGCTGAGCAAGAATTCACTTTCGAATTTCCGATACGACTGTGAACGAGATTGCTCGTCACGGCATGAATTCAATCGATTTATTACATTCGAACGGATCGGCGTCGATGTCTTACCTGGACACCGTCGATATTAGGAGCAGCGTCCAGTACACAAACAGCATGCGGGGTTTCATCTCTCTCTCCTTTTACGGGACGCCGGCGTTGTTGTTCGCCGCATTAGGAGCGGCTTTTTTATGTCACACGCCGTCGCTCTTAAAAGCACGGGACACAGTATTGCAATCGACGATGAACGACGTCGACGATGACTACCACCACCACCGCCACCACCACTACCGTCACCGTGAAAATCTGACGTGGTGTATTATCGAAAAACTTCCGGCACCAAGCGGGATCGCAAGTTGCCCATCCGAGGAGGCGAAGGTAGGAACGAGATACTTGAAAGAAATTTCAATGGACAGGGAGCACGACGCGAATCATTATCGGCGTACGTGTAAATCTCCACGCGAGAAAAATAGAGAAAAACATCACGAACAGTTGCACGCCCGCGCGAGAAATCGTGACTGATCGTGACTGATCGTGAATAGTCGGGAACAGCTGATCGCGCCTGCGCCTTGCAAAAGTTGCGAAACTTGTGAATCGCCCAGAGTGGCTCTAATCTGCTCTTTCCTGCACTTTTGGCGAGCTCGAAGTTTGAATTGCTCGAAATGACTTGCATTCATCACTTAAAAAGCTGGAAAAACACTTTCCTTACAAGTTTTAGAATGCAATGATATTGCAAAAAGTATGAATGATTATGAATAATTTTATCAAAGCTAACTTTTATCTTCAATCGATATATTTGTTTGTTTATCTACAAAATTGATTAAAAGCTATTGTGAAAATCTGAAGAATTTCTTGTATGACATTTTCAAATTTTAAAAAAATCTTAACATTTTCTTCGAGCTTTTTAGTCTTACAAATATTTTGATCTATAAAAAAGACAAATTTACAAAAAGATTGTGTATAAATTTCACCTTTTGCCAGTATATTTATTTCTAAAATTAATAAATTCTTCACTGTGAAGCCCATGATGTTTTCTTATTCGACATTTGGCAGTTGGTAGCGCTTGGCATTCTTGCAGATTCTTGCTTGATTTTTAAGAAATGCTGGAACAATATTCACACTGCTGTGCACAGCTGCGTTTTATATGTAAACACGGCTTAAATGAGGTTTTGAATGAACGCGGAAGGTTTAATTATACAAATTAATAACTTGTATGTAAAGATATGTTCTTTGATCAAGAAGAATAAATAGTTTAATACAGCGAACGTAAAGATCTATAGGAAAATTTATGGATCTTTGTCTCAATAAGAACAAATGTCGAGAACCCTTTGATCTAATGCCGGATTGAATATATACGTTGTTTATTTACAATTTGTGTGCAATAATGGAAGTGAATAACGATTCATCGACACCTCAAGATAGTAACACGTAAGTGTAAGCTTCTATTATAAGTATACAATGTTATGATTACGAGGAAAACTGCAATACAATAAATGCAATCAATGTACAATTGCGACTTAAAGCATAATGTAAGTTTTTAAGTAACAACAAAAATAATTTTGTATAATGATTTAATACTCTTATCGCAGCTTTATTCATTGTAACAGTAAAATATTTTAAATATATATGTCAAGCTAACTTTGAAGGTTAAAGGCCAATTTTAAAGGTTAATGAATTTTTTTTAAGTTTTTATTGCAAGATGATGAAATTTTGATAACAAATATTTTCTATGTTTCCATACTGTAGCATAACTGTATCAGATTCAGTATGGAAATTCATCAACAATCCTATAATAGCGATATTCTCGGATTTGGAAAATCCTCCGACAGAACAGATGCTCTGTTCTCTTCTCGAATCTTTATTGAAAAGATCTTCTACTTTAACCACTGTACTAGTCCCACCATTTAGTAATGGTACAGCAGATATTATTGTGCAGCAACAATTTACAGGTAGCATATTTATAAAAATGATATTGTCCAAAACTGTATTTGATAATATATTATTGTATATGTCATTAGCATTCACAACTTGGTTATTTGGCACAATGTTCTATTTGATTTGCAAACAATCGAGCAATGTGGTGCTTTCAAATAGTATTGAAGTACAAGCTTGTATGCTTAGAATATTATCAAGACATCATATGACAATGTTTCAGACCATTACTTCAGAGTACCTAAGTATACTGGATGGTACGTATAATAATAAATCAACAGTAAATATGAAATAAAAACTTGAAATATATTTATTGATAATAAAATTTACAAAATATTTTCTCTAAACAGAAATATTGGAATTTCATATGAGTGCTGCAGAAGAAATGACTCTCTCAAAGTTTCATACAGAAAAGGATATTATAGAGAATTTGGACTTGACACCGTTTCCTGTAAAGATTAAATCTTCAGATGTGCCATCAATTCAATCATCTTTATTAAAGGTTTTGCTTTTCCAACTCATAGATTTTTTAATAACAAAATTCTCTAACATTCATTGGGTTCAATAATAATGATATTTGTATTGATAGATAATTGCTAAAGCTGGTATTTGGGATGAAGTAAAGTTATGGAATAGAATTATGACAATCGTGATCAATTCTTCTCCCAGTCTGAAGATTGAAGCAATACAATTGCTTACAGAAATAATAGAAAATCATATTGTTCATGATAATGTAAGTGAATGAAGTTTCAATTGTAAAATAAATTAAATAAAGTTTGTGTTGTATTTTAAGATATATTGTATTTGGATGTTTTAGGAACAAAGAACCCTAATTATATATATTCTAGAAATAGTGAAAAGTCTTCCAACTTGGATTAATTCAGATCTGTTATCAATACATATGATATCTCAATTTGCAGAAACATTGATACGTTTAATACAATCGTCACATGTTTCTCTTAATACAACAAACTTGTGTTTTCAAATTATTGATTTTATAGCTTTAGAATTTGTTAGTAAGTATTGCATTCTATTTTATTTCAATTTATTCAAATTCGTTTTATACACATTATATAAATTGTTATATTTTTTCCAGCGTACAATGTTAAAACTGAAGCGATAAAGAAATTAGAAGAAGCAGCATGTTACATGATTAAACAATATTTAACTGTAGAACCACGGTCCTGTACCACTTTAGAAGCTAAAAAATTCTTGGCTCAATTCGTATATTGTCCAGTCTGTAATCCTTTACAGTTGTATATGTTTTATAAAACTACTTTGTTTTTTATTTTATAATTATGCATTATTTTAATAATTTGTTTTTATTTTAGACTGTTATTGAGATTTTTATGCAATTTGTTTTTATCGATATTCGACAGACCATTGAACCAGATAAAATTATTCTTGCAACAGAGATCAGCGAACCATGGAAATTACTAAAAAAAGAATTAATGAATCTTATAGAAGCTGAAAAATTTACAGAAGTGTTACATATTGTTAAAGCCTCATCTTTATTACAATTGTGGCTGGAAAACCAGAAAATACAAGTAAAACTATATGAGAACGACTTAAATGCCATATTAAAGATTCTCATACAAAATTTAAATTCTGATAGATGTCAAAATGAGCAAATTATTTTTCAAATTTTAATGAATTTAATGGCTCACAATGAATCGAATAAAGTTATATTGCAATCGATATTAGCATTGCCATTTACTCAAGATTTTAAAGGATCTATGGACATCAGTCAAAAAATGGTGCAACGAGCAAAATCTCTTGATATAAAAATAATGTCAGAATGCCTTGAAACCTTATGTATACATGGCAATGGAAAGGAAAGATTGAAATTACTACGTACATGTATATTAAATAGTGAGACGCAAATAGCTATTACAGCAGTGTCGTAAGTATTTTTATATGTTATCATACGTTTGTAATCATATCCATATACACACACACACACACACACACACACACACAGGGGAGAGAGAGAGAGGGGGGAGAAGGCCTCTATTAGTTCATTTCTTATAGTTCATTTTGAGTAAATGCTAGAAGTCTATGGGCAGAATTGAAAAAATAGGGAATCATTTTGAAGGGAATTTAATAAGCTTTAAGATAACGTTATATAAAATTCAATTTCATACTAATTCCATTTTTTGAAAATTAAAGAAATGTAAAAAGTGAGCAAATCGCAAAGTCAAAAAATTGTGCTCCTAATATATAATATAAGATACTCCGAGAAATCGATAATAAAACGCAATGTATATGAGTATTGTAATTAAAAAACTGTATTTATATAATGTTTCTAAAATACAAACAGCGAAAAATGAGCATGCGATAGATTATACTCAGAATTCATCTTCAGTTGGAATCAAGCATTGCAGAAATAGGAACTCGACGTTCATTGTGGTTGTCCTTTTCATTATTGCATAATAACATTTATACTTTAGCAACAATTTTCATTATGACATAAGAGCATGGATTATTTCATATTAGAAATACTCTGAAGAAATATTTCATATTATTTTCGATTTCCAAGCTTTTAGTTTTACGATTATCAAATCTAACTTCTGTAATTAAGCAATTCAATGTATTCCGTATTTTTCTATTAGTATGACTTTGCTCTATCACTACATGAAAAATTTATTGACATGCAAAACTACAATATATAATAAAAAAATTTAAAAAAGATTTTTTTTTAATAAAAAAGTAAAGATCATGTGGAATTTTTTAAATAGCATCATACAATTTTTTTCCATAATATTGTAGAAATCTTCAAGACAAATTCAACGCACTATTGCGACTAACTGTAACTTTCATTGATGTTTTATTGATTTTATTACATAATATTTATCACAAATACTCATTAATAAAGGAAAGTTATGTGAACTTATTAACTTATGTGAAAAAATTTGATTTTATTGATATTTAACCTTTACAGGATCGGACTTGTCACTATAGTGGAAAACTCGTTGATTCCTCGTGAGATAAACATTTAATATATACATGAATTTTAGACAAAAAAATTCAAAATTTTAAGGCAAAAATGCTGGTCCTCTAAAGGTTAATATCAAATTTGCAGCATTATAAACATACATTAATGGAGAAAAACTGTAACTTATGTAAATAAATGTTCAAATTGCTTGCTTCCTTTTGCAACACAAAAGCCAGTATTCATAATCGATTCTTATTTCAAGACTATCTTAAGTAATGTCTTAAGATAATACTAATGTAGCTCTCTGATTGGTTCGTGATATTTTAAAACTAAACTTGAGACTTTTGAATAAAAAAAAACTAACTATGAATCTTTCTCGCTTTTGATCCAAAGTTGCACAAGCTGTAATTATTTTTTCTCAAAGATCTTGAATATTATTTATTGGTGTTTGATAAATACAAAAGATTTCAGATGTCCCCATAAGAAAAAATCCATCGGAAATAAATCCGGAGAACGTGCTGGCCATTGGACTGGCCATTGATCCATATGTACTTATAACACGATTTTCAAAAATAATTTTGATATAATAGCTGCTACTCATATTAATTTATTAAAAAGAACAGAACTTTATGTTGCAAAAAGAAGTAAGAAATTTGAACATTTGCTTACATAAGTTACAGTTTTTCTTCATTAATTTATGTTGATAATGCTGCAAATTTGATATTAAATATCAATAAAATTTGTTCACATAAGTATTTATTAATTATAAGTATTAATTATAAGTATTTATTAATATTTATGATAAATATTATGTAATAAAATCAATAAGACACCAATGAAAATGATAATCTCGATAGTGCGTTGAATTTAAAGATCTCTTCAATATTATGAGAAAAAATTGTATGATGCTTTTTAAAAATTCAAGATGACCTTGATTTTTTATTAAAAAAATTTTTTTTTTCGCATGTTGTAACTCGTATGAAATAGATGGATAATCACCTTTCGATCTTTTTTTTTTAATTGTCGGAAGTATCTAAAAAATCATGCGAACCGCTTAACATCCTGTATATATATATATGGTGTACAACTTTGCTTCCGCCGTTTTCCTATAGATAGTTTTAGCGGTAAGTGGTGGTCGAAATAAATAGATCATAGACGTCATACAATAAACTTGGGCATCTGTCAACATAATCCCATAGAAACATTAGTCGATTTGTGTCTGCATCATAAAGTTATTCTC
>Ga0157363_1006180_pt1 | contig 11235 bp, 3 predicted proteins | sample AttsexASBM1_FD_111477 | JGI IMG/M metagenome (GOLD analysis project Ga0157363, IMG submission 111477) | Fungus gardens microbial communities from leaf cutter ant in Ribeirão Preto, State of São Paulo, Brazil - Atta sexdens ASBM1 | ecosystem: Host-associated > Fungi > Mycelium > Unclassified ...
AAATTAAGAATAAATTATAAAATAAGAAAAAATAATTGGAAATTGAAGTAACGGCTTAATTCGTTATTATAAAAACGTAATGACGTTACCGTTATCGTTACAGACAGAAAAAAGTAACGATCGTTATTGAAAAATTAACGAAAACGGTAACGGCATTACAAGTAACGCATTATTTCCCAATCCTATGTATAAACATACATAAACACGCATAAATATTCATAAACATATATAATTATATATGAAATATGTCCATATATGTACATACCTCATCCTTTTTTCTTTTGTAAAATTACTTTTTAATGTAATAGAAATAATAATAATAATAATGTGGAAACGTAAAAAATAATTAAAAGAATAATTTTCGTATTGTTTGTTTTAGAAAAAAAAACAAGTTTGAAAAAAAGTAGAAAAAATTGCTCATACATGATTATGCATAATTTTGCATATAATTATACATAAATAATTTTTTTACATTTCTTCAAACTTGATTTTTCTAAAACAAATAGTGTGAAAATTACCTTTTTAATTATTTTTAACGTTTTCACGTTACTATTATTATTTTTATTACATTAAAAAGTAATTTTACAAAAAAAAGAAGTATGTACATGAACATATTTCATATACATATAATTATACATGTTTATGAATTTTTATACATGTTTAGGTTTAGATATATTTATACATATTCATGCATGAAAAATTTTTTACCGGGATTCATAAATTAAAATTCCAAAGAAGTCTTTTTTTCTATTCGTAATGGTCGTAATATTCGTAATGAGTACAAATTCGAAAAGAATAGCACATCTATGAATAGTACGCGGTATTGCTACTAGACGAATGTAGCGAAGATTTTTTTCTCGTAAGTAAGAAATTTCCAGGACAGAATAAAAGGCGCAGCATGAGAAAATTTTAAGGTAAGGTTTTAAGGTTTTCGATCACGTAACCTCTTCGGAGCAAAGATGAAAAAAGAAAATTTTTTGTGTGCATGGTATTATGTATTTTATATACACACGCACATATACATAAATTTTTGTGTTTTGTTTTAGCTAGAGAAAGAGTTATATGATCGATATATCTATCGTCAATCGTTTCTTAAGGAGCGATGTCAGTATGTTTTTTTTTACATTGAGTCCTAAAATTGGGCTATGAAACAAAAATCAAATATTTTAATTATATAATTTTTTTGCCGACCAAAGAGTTTTACTTTTTTTTTTATCTGAAAAAGTTTAGAAAAAGTATTTTTTTTAGAACTCTTATAATGTTTTAAGGTAAAAATAAGAATGGAAAAAGAATCATTTTAGATTCCCTCTGCTTTAAGGATATTTAAAATAAAATAATGAATTTATAAAATTATGAATATGGAATTTTATAAATTTTAATTTTATGTTAGAATTTTTATTTTCCTTTAAACTTTTCCACGCGTCCCTTCATAATTTTCTATTTAAGAAATTACGAAGAATGATCGGATAAAATTAATATTAAAGTCCACAGAAGCAATCGCGAAGCGATAATGTGAACGACACATTGGCTCTTTAATAAACAAGGTGATCGGATATCGTAATGACGGATCATTCAAATAGAGGCAGACGCCTCATTTAATGACAATTATATCAATAGTATTTTTGGTATGTGCGTTGCATAAACTCACACATTACAGTGAATGTTATAAATGGACCAACGTTGGATATGCAGACGACGTTATATCTTTTCACGCTGTCAACTAACGTGACCGCGTCCGGCAGCGTCGAGAGCGCTTTTCCATGTTTTAATCTATTTCATTAATTAATGAAAATTATTCCGACACTCACAATCACACACCTCGCCTCTGCGACGACAGACAATAAAATCAATGCTATTTTATGATACTGATAGGAGATATTGTATACCACTAAAGTAAAGCGCAGATCAAACGCGCTATTGTTAGTCCACAAGTATAATTTTGCGATTGATTGAAAATTCATCTGATGTAGCACATTATTCAAAACTAAAATATACGATATATTCAAATTTTTTTTTATTTCCCTTGATTTGGGATAATATCTGTCAGGTTAAAAATATTAAAGTTTTTAAATCATTTACATTAATGTATCTCTTCCTATTATTTTCATATTTTCATTATTATATTATTATATATATATATATATATATATATATATATATATAATTACATTATTATTATATTATTTTTATATTATTTTCTTCCTATTATCTTCTTATTATCAGGATTCGGTAAAATAACTGATATGACTTATTTAAAATAAAAAATAAAAAATAAGTTTCAGAAACTTATTTAAATATAAAATTGTAGGAGTCGGCAAAATCATTAATACGACTTATTTGAAATAAAAAATATAAAATAGATTTCAAAAAGTTATTTGTAATATTAAATAAGAAATAGGTTACAAGAAATTATTTAAAATATAAAATAAAATATAATAAAAATATAAAATAAGAAATAAGAAGGGCCCGAAAATGCATTTATTTATATAAAATATAGAATAACTTTTGTTTAAAATATAAAAATAACTTGTCTTTTATTTTAAAATAAAAAATATATTTCGGAAACTTACTTAAAATATAAAGTAAGAAATATGTATTTTAAATAAATGTTTCAAATAGTAAATAAAAAATATTTTAATGATTTTGTTTATTCGAATATACATTTCTAAACATAACGTTTCAGTTTTTTTATAGCTACAGCTTATATGTAATTAATATTTAATAGTATTAATTCTTGTTTGCGAATCAGGAAAATCAACATGGCTCATATGAGGATCTTATATTTTACACGTGCTATACTTTATCATAAATATACTATAATTTAATTACTCATTGTTACTTTTACCGACGGATCGGTAACATACTGATATAATTTATTTAAAATAAAAAATATAAAATAGGTTCCAGAAAATTATTTAAAATTCAAAATCGATAAAAAAACTGATACAACTTATTTAAAATAAAAAATATAAAATAAGTTCCAAAAACTTGTTTAAAATATTAAATAAGAAATAGATCAGAAGAAGTTATTTTAAATAATAAATACTAAATAACTGTTTAATTTTTTCTTTATTTAAAATATACGGATAACATTGGAATATTTTAATTAAGAACTTTGTATTATTTTTATCATCGAAAGAGAGAGAAAATATTTGAAATTTGACGACAACAATTTCTAATAATAATTTCACATAAGTTAGCATGCAATAGATCGTTTACAAAGTAATTTATTAGAATGTTAGCGATGCGCATCCTATACAATTTAGAACCGGATAATTACACATTTTCTTGTTTTCAATCGACAACCATTTGTGATATTCTTTATAGTAGTTCAGCTCATTCAAGGTTCAGGCAGCGGTTCAATAACCCTTTACCATGACACATGAATATTCAGCGAAAGCGCAATGGGCGTCCATCGTAAGTGCCAATTTCAACTTTGTGCGCGCACCGTCTCTATGACTGAAATCCAGTTCCTCCACTTCGCGAGACCGGACCGGACGGTTGGACGTTCGCGACGTGAAGGCTCATATTTCAGTCGCGATCATCGTAAGGCACCAAATGTCAAACGCACAGACAAACCACGAAGAGAGATACGCGAGGCGTCGTGTAGCTGGCTATAAATCAGCTCGCCAATTCTCAGTTCTCCAATTTTTCCTCTCGCGTTTCCTTGTGTATCCTATATACATCCAAACAATACAAGACAAACAATATAAGACTTGTTTTATTTCAGTACAACGTAGTATCGAAGATTTTACGAAAGTCATTTCTATACACTTTTAATACATAATGTCATAATAATTACGTCAAGTTCCAAAGTAGTCTAATTTACTAATCTAATTTAACATCAGTAAGATAAGCGATTCCGTGAAAATGAACATAACGGATTTAAAGTCGGATTTTGAGTCATCTCATGTTACGTCATATGAGATTCGCAGAGAGTCATTTATCTTGCATGCTAATTTGCATTAACTCGACGTACATCATCTTTGGATAAATATATCTAATAGTTATGCGCCCTTAAGTAAGAATAATTGATGAACTTAAGATTATTCCACGTGAAGAATCTTCCAGCAAATTTCAATAATAGAACGTTATTCAATCGATAAGAAATTAATATTCAAAAAGGCGTAGTATAGTAGATCTCTCTGAATATAACACGAGGCACTTATTTTAAAAGCGTTTTCGAAACGATATGAATTTCAGTAGAAACTCGATAAAATTTTCGATATTGGAACTTTAGAATTTTGGCGGTTTAATAATTTTGTACATAATACGAACGTTTTCTACTTTTAATTCGATGTTAAATCGAATTATTGTATACCGTAGCTTACAAGTTAATTACACACTACGTAAGTTCGATAATTAATAACTAATAATCAATAATAATCAATAAACAGGTCAAATAGCGCTTACATTTTAACGGGAATAACAACTACCGAAATAAATAAGAAATGTGCGCATTTCTTCGCCTTCGTCTCTTACATCCTCAGCATCCCCGAAAGAGGCAGTGGGCGCGCGAACTAGGACACGTGGAAATAAATACGTAATTCGTTGATATTCATAGACAATTGATCGGATCCTGAAATTAGACTCATCATCACCGATGGCAAATGGCAGCGCAAGAGAAAAAGAGAGGGAGAGAGAGCAAGAAAAGGTGATAATCCATCGGCTGCGACGGAGTCTGCATTTTCTTCGACTCTCTCGGGTCATTTCGGGTCGAAAGTTCGCCAGGGCACGGCCCCCCTATACATAGAAGCAACCAGGCTGCTCCTTTTGCTGCTATCGCTGCCGATGTTGCTGCTGCTGCTGCTGCTGCTGTTGATGTTGCTGGTGCTGTTGGTGGTGGTGGTGATGCTGCTGTTGCTTCGCTGGTCGTCTTTCTCTTTCGCTCTTTCTCTCCGCGCCGCATGGCATCCGCGAGCTGACAGGTGAAGCCGGCACCTGAAATATTCATCGGACGCTGGGTTGAACGAGGCGCGACCGAACGTCAATCTGTCAACCTGCTTCCAGCTTGCTATGTATCCGTGTGTGTATTCGCGAATCTCATATTCTCGTATGTGTACGTGTGCATTCGGCTATGAGACGCGCGTGTATATACTCGATTATTCGCGACATACACATATACATATTGACACACGAACGTGCCTCCTCCCACCGCACTGGTTATATTGGCAATTATATAGAAAGATGAGATCGATTCACAGCGACGAATGCAGATTTCACATTTGCGAACGTACCTGACGGCTGCAAAATCGCGTTATACGTATCGTTTTTGCGCTCTATCTGCATCATCGTCATCTAGTATCAAATCTTTATGTACAATCTTTCATTGTTATGCTGCTTATTATAAGTACTACTGTACTTATAATAAATTAAGCATTTATAGTAAATATGCAATCCAACGTATTACTGTATTTACTGTATTTACTATATTTATTTATTATATTATTTAATTTATTACTATAACTATATAATTATTTACTATAACTATTTACTATATTATATTTATTTTTGCCATTATGTATAATATGCTTCTTAAAAAATTTATCGAAAATAAAAATTCAGAAGTCGTGATTTTAGTTTTTATTTGAATTATCGGAAATTTCTTTTAAAATCGTAGCTAAGAATTTAAATTAAACATTTGCTTTAAACATTTCAGGCAAAATATAACTCGAAAAAGAGGACATGATTTAATCTGACTGTCAGAATCCTAGTTGCAAAAATAGAGAGAAATTATCGAAACTTTATTATAGTAAAATTTAAATTTTTATTTAATATACGTCTATATGTACACAATAAAATTATTCACATTTCGTCTTTCAAATGTCATACGATAGTTATTTCATTATTCAATTTTTTCACATGATGCATAATAATATCTTTTGTAGTATTATGATTTTTTTCAGTAATATTGTAAATTTGTATAAAATATAAGTGCCTCTTCAGATATTAATATTAATATTAATTAATGTAATAAAAAGAAATCCATTATTTTTGCATGAAATTGAATGAAAAAATAATGGATTTCTTTTTACTACACCTAATATATAACCTTCTCCATCTTAATAAGATATACGATTACCGGTGCATTATACACATTACGTACTTGTCAATGCATGTATAGATCTCTCACTCGACGGTTTCCCGCGTTTTCAATCGTACAGCTAGAGACAGGGTAAAAGACCGGCGAATTAAGCCGACACTTTGAGGGGCTTTTAAAATTTAAATAATGCATTGTTGCCGGACCCGTCGTTCGCCTTCTCCCGCCGTCGGTTACGAGTTATCCCATCTCGAACGATGCTCGGACTGCGTTCCTTGCTGTCGACCCTCGTTTCGCCGACTTTTTGGCAGTTCTCGGTAAAGCACTGTCGGTACCAACATCGACGTGCATCAGGAATTGTGTAATTTTCACAGAGAAAATGCGAAACGAGCGAAAGAAACTTTGCGGCTAACCTGACATGAGCTAATGCATCTTTCGGAATTAATTTTTGTGATCTCCGACATCGAGATAAATTGGACATAATGATCTGTAATAGTTATCTGTAATATTATATCTTGAATGTGTTCCTTCTGTTTTGAAATTAATGTTTGATAAATCGCACGTTACGTTAATAATTTAAAACGTATGTAATTTGAATTATATATCTATAAACTTTAATTTCTAGAAATAGCGATTATACATAAAATTTTCATTGGTTTAATATATGGAAATAAATGTGAAAGAATATTTACAAGTGTTTCATGTACATTTTATTATATTTTCAAAAATTATAAAATATTACACATTATTTTGGTAATACATGCATATACACACATATATACATTATATATACATACACAGATTTTTTTTATTTATTAACAATAATTACATAAAATTTTTTGACAAATAGATTTAAAACTTGTTTTAGAATATTATATAAAATTTTTTTAATTTTCCCAAATTCCAAGAATTGTAATTTTAAAAATTCGATAAATAGTAAAAATTAAAAATCTTGAAAATTGATATAGTGTCAAAAAAATTAATCGATAAGAAAATTACACTATTAAAAATTCCAAAAATTTTCCAATATTTTAAGAATTTTCTCAACTTGTAACAATTTTATGAAAATGTATCCATTAATTACAATGATAATATGCAATTTTAATTATAAATACATTTGATTATATTCTGTTATATTATTATTTTGACAATATTAAATTTATTGGAAATTGTGATTGAAACAAAAATAAAATCTTTTAGCAGAGTGATATTTCAGTAATATGTGTTGTGCACGCTCGATATTTTAGGAGATATTTATTAAAGGACTTTTAAATGTGAAATAGAAAATTTGTTGGTATCAAGTATATAAATATAAACATAAGTAATAAAGTCTGGTACCAAGTAAACTCTCATGTTTATTCTTTGAAAGCAAATTTGATATGATACATATACATATATCTAGCTTAATATACATATTTTGGCAATGTAGTAAAATGTTCACAAAATTTTTTTAAAGTTTGCAAAAATGTTAACATTAAAGAAATATGCGAAAAGATTGATAAATTTATGATAGGATAAAATATAACACAACGTAACAAAAATGTAACACAAAAATAATGTTCTAAACTAATAACTGATTTATAACTTATCTTAGTACTACATTTTAATAATATTTTTTAATTATTAATAAATAAATAGATAATATAATAGATAATATATTGCATACATTTTATAATGTTTTCATTCATATTGCATTTCATAATAAAAAGCGAAACAAATTTATTTTACAATAATAGTAGAGAATAATATTTATAATTTTTGGGGTTAGAATACATGTTGTATATTGAAACGAGTCACGCAGTTTTCAACCCATTAAAATCTGCGAGAACAATTCCCTTTCATGGTTTCCCTTGAATTAAATTTTAACTAATTTCGTAGCCAGCATTCACTGCCCATTTTCCGTCTATCAAAATTATAATTAAACCATATATGTGTATTTTATTACAAATTCGTTACTTCATTTTCTGCACAAAAGGTCATGCTATTTCTATTTACAATACTGTCAAATATTTATAAGACATTATATTTCAAACTATAATTTTCTTTTGACAGAAATAATAATTGAGCGGTAAAGCAAATAATTATATATAATTTATTTTTGCACGTTAATCATGTATTTCTCTATTTAAATTAATAATTATACCTAAAAGTTTTCATGAGATACAAGATTTATATAGCCTCCAATAAAATTAAATATCGATATTATCAAAGTTAAGTATTGTGCGACAATTATTACTTTATATTTCGATTTATTACATAAATTTTTACTCTTTTTAATGTAGACTTAGTACCTAAATATAAATATAGAAATAAAAGGATAAATAAATATTATAAAAACAAAGCGTTTATTAAAACAGTTTATATCATGTAAGTAAGAAAACCTCCGCTTTAATTAATAGGCGTATCATTACCTGTCATACTGATCCCATTTATTATCAACAGCAATCTATTTTCCATCACTTAGCTTATTACCCGTTTCACTCGACGCCTATAAATGCCAATTGCAATTATTTTTAATGTCTTTACGGAAATATTAGTCATACGTCGTATTTTATAATGCGCCATAATAATTGTAATTAAAGGGATCATAACCATCTGGGATGGTGTACTTCCTCGCGATATAACGCTCACTGTGAAGTTCCCACGCTGTGATTCTTGATACGACGAGATTGATACACATGACTGAGTTTAAAGGAAAAGAGACGCTACTAATACGCAGGCCTAAGTATCCTCCTGCATAATATTATTATTTTCATAAATGCGACACAAAAATATTCTTACACACAATTGTCAGAAGAGATAATCGCAATATATCTTATTTCTATGTATAAAAAATATGTTAATTACAAAGTTCTAAAGTATTCACGATTACATATCAAATAATTTATGTTTAAACATTATAATTCGCAGCGCTTTCATAAAAATATAGTATATTATTAGTATATTATTAGACATATTATAAAAGTCTTAAATTTATTATACAAACGCAAAGAAAAATTAGACATAAATTTGTGAAATTTGTTTTCAATAAAATTACAAATTCTCTACAATTGAGTAATACGATCAGCAGGTAACGATGATAATCAGCTCTTCCGTGATTATGATTATTGCCCGAAAGCCAATATTTTTAACAAGGCTTTCTGAGCAACAATCAAAAGCATAAAGAGCTCGGTTGAAGTCACAGGACATTTGTAACGCAGATTTCAGATGACTGCAGAGATCAAGCGTAGTCCTGTAATTAAAGTGCACCTTGATTAACGATCGCAATTACGTCAATCGCGTTTTATTACACGTTTCTGCGGTATCTTTATTGCGAGGCGAGGAGGAATTCGCGAACGGAATCGAAATTAATTTCAGAATACTCGCGTAGGTATTACATCGATTATAATGGGACCTTAAAATCAATCACGCGACAGTAAAAGGTTCCACAAGTGGAAAAAAAAGATACAGCAGAAATCGAGAGCCGAATGAAGAGGAGAGAATCGGAAGTGGCAGAAATACCGCACGCTCGTCAATCTTCGCGAGGAAATGATTGAGACGAATGGATGGAAGGGCTAGCTGATCATAATTTTATTACATCGCACGTATCGGACGTCGAGATGAGGAGGAACTCCGGCAGCGATATCTTTTTTCCTCTCCTCCTCTCATTCTCTCCCTCGCTACCGCAATCTCTCAGCCGGTCGAGAGGCAATATCGGTAACTACGTTTCACGTCCAATTTTAAATCGATGCCTCACGTGAAAAGTAAATCCTTTTCCACTCTACCGAACTTTTCCCCACAGATTTCCACTTACCTGATTCTTCTCTATCGAGATTTTCGCTCCTCTTCCTAAAGCTGTAACGCATCAGCTTTTATCGTTCAAATATTTTCTAAAAAAAGATAACTTATAAGAGGAAATATATGTAAAATATGATAAAAGGTTTGATCTCTTTGTCTTATCTCGAGAATAATTACATATAAATGAGACAAAATTCTTAAAACGTATTTTTTATAGAGATGCTTGAGTTTGCTTCATCAACTATTGAGATATTTTCGCTGAAATAGAATTAGAATAAAATCAACAATATTTTAGATGTAGATAGTATTTATCGCCTTCACAATTCATCGTCGAATTCATGACTGCTTATGAGTCACTTGAACTCGACGAACATTCTGCATGAGAGGTGCTGGCTTAGCAGAAAAGCGAAGGCGGAGCAAAGAATGGAACATTAAAAGCGATGGAAAACTTGATACACTATTTATATCTCGTGTCATTTGTACACATTGAGTTGCAATATATAATTCAATGTTGTATATATAATTTGAATGTTTGATCGGATAAGTGCGAACTGACAACTATCGTAACACTCTATCTACTGGTATGATCGATTTGACGGTAGATCGCAAACTGGCTTCGATGAGGTATTGGAGACAACAACAAGTATTCGGGAAAATACTAACCTTTCACTCTTTCAGTTAATACTTTTCCCGAACAATGAGAAAGCGTTCTCGTGTATCAATAAATTATCTCAATGCCTTACGATTCGAGAACGGTTATTCTCAAGTTGTACGTTGCACACGCTGTCACAAAAGCGACATATATGTCGAATGCTCAGAGAGCATCAGTTTTCCACTAATACGAAATTCTATTTCAATTATTGCTTTCGGATATTACGAGAATGTTTGCGCAAACGTTTTCGAAAACCACAATATTAGTCCATTTGCGGCTTCCCATTATTGAATACTTCTACTAACATACTTCTTTATTGATACACAATAGTTATCTACATCTTGCAAATCCAGAAATTAACAAATTTAGATATTACGAAATTTTAACTCTTATCTCCAATCCATCAATAAATATTTTCAATATATTTATTTCTTTTCAAAATTACAATAAAATATAGTATATTTGTGTAATGTTTTGAATGTTCTTAACTAATGAAAATTAAAAGATCTCTTGTAAGCTATATAAGTATTTAAAAGCTTCTAAAAATTTTTTGCAAATATTCGTTTTTGCTGTAGTTAACTAAGTCAAAAGTTACACGAAGTGCATAATGGCAAAACATTGCAATTTTCAGCGCAACCAAAGAGTTTTGTCGAGGTTCAAGCGAAGAAGATTGAAATTTGTCGAAGGTGCAGTTTTTGTGATTATCAATGCACCTTTACGGAGCAACGCGAAATGCCTGCGTCTAGCGATCTAGTATAATAATACG
>Ga0157363_1006181_pt1 | contig 11234 bp, 7 predicted proteins | sample AttsexASBM1_FD_111477 | JGI IMG/M metagenome (GOLD analysis project Ga0157363, IMG submission 111477) | Fungus gardens microbial communities from leaf cutter ant in Ribeirão Preto, State of São Paulo, Brazil - Atta sexdens ASBM1 | ecosystem: Host-associated > Fungi > Mycelium > Unclassified ...
AATTCAAGGTTTAAAATCAACCCATCAGGTCCAAACAGGATCAAGAATGCGATCGTTTTCGCAAGATCGTCTCGCTCTCACTGGACCCATCGAGATGGGCCCGAAACGAGTTCCAGGAAGAAAGACAAAGGGTCTATAATGATGGTAAAGTAAAGCGGTAAGCGAACAGGCCACCAAAAGACAAAAAGAGTGAGAAAGAGGAATCGTCGTTGCTGGTCTCGACAAAAGTTAATTTGACTTCACACGTTCATTGCGAAATCGTCAAGACTGCAGCCTCGGCGAGGACAAAAGAAAATATGTATACATCCTTTTTTTCTACGTTTCTTCGAAGAGAAAGGCCTCGGAAAGGAGGTCCAGTCGTTATTATCAGAATGAAGGAACGAAAGACATACTTATCTCTAAGAGAACCTTCAAACAAGAGACCGAAAAGACCCTGAAATCGTTTGAATTTTAAATCACTTGTAACACATTTGGTCTGCATGAAGATTAAGAGCTCTGACCATCCTTTTTTTTCCTCGAAAAACTGAGAACAAGAAAAAAAGCGCATATGGTACTAATTGTACGAAAATATAGAGACGGCGCATGTGAATTCACATTTCGCGTTTCAACTGAGAAGAATATTCTCGGTTTTTAATCGTAATCTTGTCGTTTTTAATTCCAGATTAGTGTGATCTATAAAAATTCATATAAAAAGAAGTTAAAATTCTTAATAACTCGCAAATATATGTAGTTATACTTGTTACGTGTTGTAAATGCGCGAAGACATAAATTTCATGAGAGTATTCTTGGATAAAAAGGAAAAATAAATATTTTTATGAAGAGATGTTCAATTTCCAATGGCACATTCGTCGGAAGATGCTCAGTAAGAATAATTTTGCTAAAGTATAAAAAATTTAGCTATGGATACAAATCTGAAACTAATTTTGTTAGATTATCAAAATAATTATAAGAAAACTGTTTACTAGAACGTCAATATGTTTTGCAGCATTGCTCATCGTTGTTCGAAATTTCTTATTTTTATTATTCAACAAAGTTATTTTTAGATCAGTATATGTAGCTAAATTTTTAGATACATCAATAAAACCGTTCTTTCAATGTGATAACATGAAAAGTATGCTGATGACTCATCCTGTCATCAATGTTAAAACATAAAATACCAAAATATTTTTAACATGAAAAATAAACACAAAGAACATAAAATGTGTAATTATAATATCACTCAAATTTTTTTAGATAATATTCTTATTAAATAATAATTTAATGAGGACATTAAAGTATTTGAGCTAAATAAAGATATATCTGAAAAAAAAAATATTAAATGAAATAGGCTCAAATCATGATTTATAATATATGTTGTGCTACTGACTAAAGGATAATAACATATCTGTCATCGAAACCGTATCTAAAAGGCATGAAATTTAACGTATCACACTTAAGATACACGTTTATTAATACATATTTAATGTATTACGGAATATATGCAATGACGAAATTAAAGCGCACCGAAATGAAAACGATAAATCGTTTACATAATGTCCTTGAATATTTATCTCGATTGGCAGGATGATAAACGAGTCGGAATGAAATAATTATAAGGAAGGTTCACACAAACACAAATTCATGGAATTGCGCCTCTATATGTCGTAGAAGATTATAACGTTATCATGGGTTTATTTCTTTTCTATAATAATTCCGCCTCTCTCAGAAGAAAAGGTCAACTCAAGAATATATATAAAGTATATATAATATATGTGTGTTTTTATGTGCGTAATTTATATTAAGTTGTAATTAATAATTATAGGAAGAGAAATTATGTCAATATGATCTCAATCTTTTTTTAATTGAAGACATACTCATAATCTAATTTTACATTTTTTCAAATAAAGAAAAGTATAAATTTATATTGTGTGATATTAATATTGATCAATTCATATATTTTCAATTTTAAATATTATATTGAAGAGAAACATTTTCAATTGTTATCAACTACATCAATTGTTCCGAATAATTCGCAAACTCGTGTGTAAGTTCATTTCAGATTTTGCACACGCAACGCTGTCGATCTATTTATAGAACAGCATTCATGTCTACCTTTTGATTAGCATATCGATAATGAGAAAGATAAAGACAACGGAGCAGAATTCTCGAACGCACACTTGTCGGATGTGTAATTTCTCGACGCATGACGCATCTGACGGAATGTAAATGTAAGATTTCAGTGTCGACAGATTCATCATTTGCGTACATAACAAAAATAAAATTGTTAAATTTCTACTAGGATCTTATTTTATTTATATATATATATATATATATATATATATATATATATAAAATATAGATTTTTGAAGCGCGAAATTAAATGACATTCGGAAATATAAAATTAATTAAACTATTTACATACACATACATGTATATGTGTATATATGATTATTGTGACACATACGCAAAAAATCGGTTTTTTTTTTGTTTAAATATATAAAAATTTAGCTAGATACAAATCTGAAAATAAATTTTATTGAACTATGAAAATAATTACAGTGAGTACAAAAAGTATTCGTACAGAGAAAATATTTTTTTAAAAAACTTTATTTTTAAAAAATAAATATTATCCAGCGAGAAATGAGTCATCAAATTGATATCGAATCGATATCGATATGATATCAATTCGATGACTCATTCTAATATAATAATTTTAACCAACTCGATATCAATTCGATGTTTAATTGGCATTTCTTGCTGGATAATTAACAATTTATTCATAAAGAATAAAATAGATTGTATGTTTCTTAAAATTATATATATCAAAAAGATGTGTATTAATTGTAGAAAATATATCATGAAAAATAAGTGAAAATAAAAAATTCTATTTAGATGCTTATTCGTACACTCGAGAAATTTTTCTAAAAACAGAAATACATGCGAAGCTCGTTTGTTTAAGTTAAATATATTCATTGTAAAATTGCTAATGTATAAATTTAATTTTTTACAAATAAGACTGTTTTTAAAAAATTTTCTTGTACGAATACTTTTTCTCTCACTGTATGTAGGACGTCAAACTTGTTGTTAAAATGAACTTTTTGCAGAATATACTGATCATTCTTTCTCACATAAATGAAAAAAAAAATTGGTTGCAACAATTTAGATAGTAAAATATGGCATAGCATTTTTATATGATTGCAGCAACCAAATTTTGGTTGTAGCAGCAAATTTTTAGTTGCGTTAGTCTATCGAAATCATATACTGACATTGCGGATAGGCTAACGCAACTAAAAATTTGCTGCTACAATCAAAAACTGGTTGCTGCAGCCATATAAAAATGCTATGCCATATTTCACTATCTAAATTGTTGCGGCAATTAAACTTTTCTTTCAGTGTATTGATGGTCCAACAAAATTTATTCAGATATATCTCTAGTCAAAGTTTTATATATTCAGCAAAATTGCTCTTTCTGTGTGATTAATTCATGATTATATTTACTACATCATATATATTATATATAATGTATGTATATTATATAATTCTATTATATTGGACTAGTATTGTATGAAGATTTTAAGATATTCCATACATGAAGCATTCGCCAATCCTAGTCACATATCTTACACTATCTATGTGATATGATATTCGCCTCGGGTAGACGCATATTTGGCGAGCAGAACTGGCTTTACTCGCGCACGAGCGTCGTGATATGATATATATATATATATACATGCGAAACAGTACAGGACACGTATAGAGTATAGATGCACCGTCGCACATATAACAATACGGTCGAGCACCTCGCGGGTGTGCAGGCATGGATTATTGTGCGAATGATTCAATGACCAGTCACTCGCGCGAGTTCACGGCTGCTTTCTTGCTCTCGTCGATAGCACGATACATTTGTGATTCTGGTAACATGACAGGATTGACGGCACGCCGTAACAAAGTTTTCTTATTAAGCAAATCGACCAAGAGTACCGTTACGAAAGATAGAGATCACGTTACATGCAATTAGGGCAATGTGTCGCTTAACCCCGCGCTGGCACAATGTCGTTTATCGAGGAACGTGCTCTGAAAGTATTACGTACCGACACTTGCTATCTTGCACACGGATAGATGTATCTAAACATTTATTTTACGAAAAAAAAAACGAAATGCTAAAACGTGTTAAAACAACTAATAAAAGAAATCAAAATCGAATAATCAAAACAGTATTCTCTACTGTTTTGATAATGTAAACAGTAAGAATCTCTAACTTTTCTAGGTAAAGAAGATATTCCATCAGTATAACTGAATTTATTTTTAAAATTGATTATCTTTAAACTTGTACATCTCCTTTCATTTTATTTTACATATCTACTTCTTATACAGAAAAAATGATTTTGCGCTGAAATATCTAAAAATTTAGCTAATTAAAATAATTAATAATCTTAAAATAATTTTGTTGAACTATCAAAATAAATATATAAAAAATTCAAATATAATAAACTACAAAAAATGTTACAAAAAACTTTAATATTCTAGCAAGAACTTGAGCGTCCTATATAATTATTATAATTACTTTAATTTAATAAAATTTAATAAAATTATTTTCATCTGTATCTATTATATACATTTAAATTTTTTAATACTTCAGAAAGACCATTTTTTACATGTACCTACATTTAATATATTGAAATTATTCTTATTAAATAAATTAGTTTTAATCGCTAATTGGCAGCACACGTTCTCTATCAGATTTCTCTTTAATACATTCACACCTCTTTCTCTCTCAGCATTCGCCATTCGCAGCTAAAAATTTGTGATCCCACGATGCGACGGTCGGGATGCGGGCAAAGACTACGCCTGCATAAATTGATTAACCCATTCATACTTTCAGCTCATCCTCCCCCGCCTCTTGTCCATTCATCGTCGTTATGCGCCTCGCCGTTATAAAGCCGACTCCAGATGACGCGTTAGCTTATCAAGTATTCACGGGTACTACTAAAACGTTTGAATAAACTTTGCGGATATATCCCTTGAGTTAACCTAATCAATTTCATTCGTAAGATCGGAAAGTTCCGTTAAAATTCACTTTAAAAAGTAGAATAATATTATTTAATCACATTCATCTATAAAATTTGCAACAAATTCTTAAGAGATGGAAATTACAGGTTATTTAAATTTAAAAAATCGACTATATTACTCTTTTACTACAAAATTGACAACTCAAAAAATTAAATTTCTTAGAAAAAGGTAAAAAAAACTATTTTTTTATTTAATAGAAAATAACTAAAAAATATATAATAATTCGAAAATAAACTAATCAAAAAACATATGATAGAAAATGGACTAATTAAAAAATTTAAAAAAAAAGAATATGTTTTTTTTTACGTGATCAAATGTTGTTACTATTTAATTGTACGTTCGTTTTTATATTCCATGATTTCGTAGAGTTCTTCCATCTATTAAAACGAGTATGTATCTATTCGAACGACATATTATATAACGACATTACTCCTTAATATTCTTCCCGCGATGAAACGAAATCCAACCAGTGTTATACTTTCCGAGATTATAATTACGTCGTTTCCGTGCATCTCTCTGTATTATGTGCGGCATGACTACGCTGTTAACATCGCAATATCGTTGCCTTTAATGAGAGAACTAACTTTTTCGTTGTAGAATTGCTCAAGTCAGAAAGACGCCATAAGGATAACACAGACGCTACGTCGATTCCCATCAATAGATTCTTTTCTTTTTCATACACATTCATAGGTACAGTCAAGTACACGCACACGCACACAAACAAACACTTCATTTCAAAACTGCATCTCACTCGTACGAGTTTGGATGATGTATATCTCTCCATTATCCATGCCTGTCTATCTTTAAATAGTCCGTAAACAGTGATGTAACTCAAGTTACTTTACTGGTATATAATACATTTCCGCTCACCCACAATTTCACAAAATATTATTTACAGAATTTCTAAAAAATTTATTTACTTACACTAAAAAAAAAATTTGCTGAATTTCAATAAATATTTGTTTCAATAGTACTAACAAAATATTTACTTACAATAAATAAAAATTTATTTAAAATAAAAAAATTATACTTAAATTAAATAAATGTATGTTTACACTTAGTAAATATTTCGTCAGTACTATTGAAATAAATATTTATTAAAATTTAGTAACCTTTTTTCAATGTAAACAGAGCTAAGATTTACAGATTTATTCTGTTGATTTTACCCGGATTTTATCTTTAAGACTTATATAATCTTAGGTATATATACCTAAAACATTTACCTAAAACATTAAAAAGCAAGACTTTTTAACATTTTTTAAATCATTTTATAAATAATAAATATGTCAATTACATCCAAATTTTTTAATTTATTAAAGAATTATCTTACAAACACTGCAGTTTGAGTAGAAAAATGTTGGAGCTGACCACGTATCATCGTTTACTTTTACCTTCACTCCGAGGAAAATATATTCTGTATAGGCACTGTTGATACAGGCGGAGCTTATCTACTTTCTCTGAAAACGGTCTAACGTTTCACGAAGCAATGAGCCTTCAAGCTTGAAGTAGTACAAACCGCTCGAAAATGCTACAGTTTTCTGCAGTGGACGGAGGAATAAAGAACGCGTTGTGGCCGTTACGAGAACGGTGGATTACACACGATTCACCGCTCCAGACTCAGGGATGATATATACGCAATGGAATACCGTAGGGAAGAATACTGGCCGCATAAATTCGGGACGCGAGTCGCGGCGACGACGACGATGACGCTAAGCGACATATTTCCCGGACTCGCGTTTGTATCCCGAAACGGTATTAAAGTATTAAAACGTCCCGGTGAACGTTCTCTCGTCCCATTCCATCCTGTCCTGCCTTCTCGGATCCTTCTGTTTCCGATTCTCCGCGAAATACGTATTACGTATTATATTCGAAACGCGAACGTGAAAACTGCGTTATCTTGTCATGAGCGCGAGAATTATTTTATCACAAGCTCCGAAATATAGAACTCGTGAAATATTCACGCGTGCTCCGAAAATTCTCCGTATCTGCACTGCGAGAGAATACTAAAATATTAAACTGCGAAGAACGACTTTACTATCTGCGTCTGAATATTGCTTGTTTTCGGCTTGATTCAAGAAGTTAAATGCATATGCAGGAACCTCGAAAACGTTACTGTACATAAAGTATCCTTAAAAGACAAACCTTCAAAGAAAAATTACTTAAAATTGCAATAATTTCAGAAGAAATCTTGTCATTAGTACTCTATTTGTCGATATTTAATATTTAAAATTAAATACACAAATTAAAATCAAACTTGAAAAATAAACTTTTTTGACAGTACGTTTTTCTAAATATAAAATTTTTTTTATATAACATGTTATATTTTATCAATAATAAGTCAATCTTATACTTCTTGATAATTAAACATTGATGCATATATTTGGACAAAATAAAATTATTAATAATTAATAATTTAATTGTTTAAATCAAATGTTGTAAAATAATGCTTGTCATATTAACAAGAATTAAAACGTCCTAAATGTTCATTATTTGATATATTTAAATAACGTTAATAATTATTTGAATAATATTTTAATCTAATTTTCAGTAACTAATGACTTTCTGTAATAATGACAATGTTTCATTGTTTTATACGCCTATTTCTCATTTTTATATTAAAAAAAACTATCGATTTACAACCTTGAGAATTAACCTTTAGAGGACGGAGATCAATATTTTAAATCTTACAGTTTTTCCTGAGTAAGATTGGTTATAATTTGTTATTTCGTTCGATTCTTTGCCTCAAAATATGATGACATTTCAAAGCACTATGACCTGTAAAGGTTAAAATTGTATTGATGCATAGTCGACGCGAGAGTGATATATGCATTTGTGCTCTGAAACATTCTCGGTTTCACACTGTTCGTCGAAACAATATTAAAATATTAAAGTCTCGTGGAAATGTCTTTTCTCATATGAATATTTCGTTTTCGATTCCGAGAAACCGCATTGTGTATGCATACACTCGGCTACGAATCGCATTGAATACATTATTTTATTACAAACTCCGATTGCATCGAACACCGATTGGTGTGTTTTTATGCTTTCCAAAATGCAATTTTCTTCCTTTGTATAATTGATAAATGATTGCAAAATGATTGAAAAATGTCAGTATTTTGCTCCCGCGTATGCAATAATTTAAACGTTTTTGTCTTAATTACAGTAAAACATATACTAATTTTATTATTATATATATTCATGCTCATACGACGCAAATAAAATATATTAAACTGATTGCAAAATGTTATAAATATCAAAGATGACTGCGTCTGCAATTGCAAATGCCCAAAAGTGACAAGAACATATTATGCAATTCCACACAAGGAAATATAGTAGGATTTCGAATATTCTTTGCATGAAACAAACGTATGCGCATATTATGTACGCTGTATAATAATCACATCGGAGTCACATATATATCTACCAAAGTTATGGCCGTTTGTTGTATAACTAGACATTGAGAGATGCTAGAATATATAAGTTTGAAAAAATGATAACTGCGCTCCAAACGACAATGTGCCTATGTTTAAATATGAATTACCAATAAATTATATGTAACATTATCTTATAAATAAATTATAATCAGAAGTGAATAATTCCAGATTCTCAAATCCGAGAAATAAAAAAGAAAACAAAAAAAAATTATCTCTACACGAAACAAAGCTTTAGATTTAAAATTTAGAAAAATATATGATGTAAAAAAAATTAAATAAAACAAAATGCATAATAACAAAGAAAGTGATGACTAAGCACGTAGAAAAAAAGACAAGAAATAATTCTAGAGCATTCTAGAACGGAATATTGATGTTCACAGACAGATATAAAAATATAATAAGACAGTATCGCTGGTAAGAATGCTGATAAGAATTTTATTTCGTATCGTGTCCACAATGATACGACAAATGCCCGCCATTATTTTCTTTTAGTACACGCCAAAACATACTTTCTAAAACACTCCTTCACACAATGAATCTTGTTAAGTCACTTTCCGCCGACAACGTAATGTATATCGCAAAAAATTTAAGAGTTCGAAAGTTCAGTATCTTATTAATTTATATTTCAACATAGGGTAATATTTCGATTTTAATGTATTGTATTATTTTTAATTGGCAAAACAATTGAAGGGAAAAATTCGCGTTAAACATTCGTAAATTAGTTTTCACATTAATGCTCCTTTCCTTAATCGCTTTCTTTCTTTCGACTTGTTAGACAACTTCGCGTCACGCTTAAAATTTCATCATGCCCTTTCCTCTCTTCCTTCAACTTAGAATTCAATGCAGAACAACGGTTCTCAAAGTTCACTCGAAATATCTTCAAATATCACAAAAGAAAATCTTTTGCTACAGGAGATTTAGATAGAAAAATAGTAGAATGCACAAAATGTATCTCCAATTTCACGCGCACTTTCCTTTGTCTGGAACTTCTTTGAACTAAAATAGATTTTTATTCCGAAAAATGGCCACATTGTTTCCACATTTTTGCCGAAGTCGACTTGAAATCCGTTAAAAATGTGAAAATTACATGGATGTCCGGATGGACATGGAATTATCTGATTCAAAATAACATTGAATTTCTATAACAATTTGTAAAATGAATAGAATCTAGTTTACAGTGGCGATTCAATAAGAGTCAGCGGGAGTCGAAAAGAGGTTAAGAACCGCTGCTCCGAAGCGATGTTCTCAAACACAAACTACAAAGTGGGACTCGCTTTCTTTCCAACGCAGTAAGTATCCAGATACGTTCGAATCGCTAAACGAAGTCCAGCTCCCCGACGAATGCAAGATGCAACGGTCTTTTATGCCCCATAATCGACTCGCAACACTTGCTTTACGCGTGAAACCGATACTTGAGAATAAAGCGGAGATATAAAGAGGCTGGATATTTCGAAAGAAAAGGCTCCGGGGTTCGCCCACAACTCGTATTCAAAACAGAATTAAATTGCCTCTCTAGAGAGTGTCGAAATGAGCGAACGATCAAAAAGAATCAGCGATGTGTGTCTGAACCTGATCGATTAAGTTTAATTATCTTTTGGTGAGTGTAACTTTTATATCCACTTTTCTCCTCGTCTAGATTTTCTCACGCGAGTTCGCGGCGGAGCGCCCTCGTCTCGTCGATCGTCCCGGCCGATATGCAGGGATCGCAAAAACCACGCCTACGCGAAAGATATCCGATTGTGTCGGGGAGTCGTTGGACGAAAATTTCGACCGCGAGAGCGGCGAGGCCCAGTCAGCGCATACCATGATGGTGGAGGTTAAGTCTTACCTGTCACGCGTGTTGGCGCCTGTCGGTGGCTTTCGTGTCTCTCCGTAAAACTTCGACGGCGGTCCGCACGCCGACACGCCTGCACATTATCCCTCGGTACGTCACTGAACCCGATATCCGCTCCGCTACTGGATTATTATGTTATATTTTCACTGTACACTTTAAGGGCGGCCGGGATACGACACCACGATAAGCGACGCACGGCCACGAACGCGAGTTAGTCACCACCGAATGAACCAACGTATCGAACTGCTCCGCACTGTTCTCACCGCTCACACAGCGGCACTCGCGCACGCGTCCTCCCGCACGGAGCGACGATCGTTCGACGAACTGACCCGGACTGTGAATCACGGCGGCGGCGGCGGCAGCGGCGGCGGCGAAGGGCTCGCGAGCTCGGTGACGGGAACGGCCGAGTCTGCACGAACCTGTCCGAACCTGCACGAATTTGCACGAACTCACACGAGCAGGCGCGGCTTTGGTTCTCTACAGAGTATTCCGGACTCCAACTAGTCCCCGACGCAACCACCACACCACGTTGCTTGCGTTTGCCTTCGTGTCTCTCTTCGAGGGGTGTCGCGTGACCACGAGAAGTCGCGCAACGCGGTGTACCGTCTGGCACGAAGGCTACGCTCCTTATCTTTTTGCTCTCATTTCCGATCGTGAGATTCGCCGTAGGTCATAGCGGAGGTATAGGCAGGTAGCCGAGAGAGAGAGAGAAACGAGAGCGTGATCGGCGGCAGTCCGATGTTCTTTTCCATGAAACGTTAAACGCCCTTTTTCTCGCTTCTCATTCGAGAGAATAACAACGCGAGAAACACCGGAGATACGCGGGTCCTAAAGAAGGATGACGCGCGCGCGTACAAGCCGCGATGTTACAATCGATGGCGAAACGAAACGACCTTCCTGCGAGCGAGGACGTCGCT
>Ga0157363_1006182_pt1 | contig 11233 bp, 5 predicted proteins | sample AttsexASBM1_FD_111477 | JGI IMG/M metagenome (GOLD analysis project Ga0157363, IMG submission 111477) | Fungus gardens microbial communities from leaf cutter ant in Ribeirão Preto, State of São Paulo, Brazil - Atta sexdens ASBM1 | ecosystem: Host-associated > Fungi > Mycelium > Unclassified ...
CAACGAATTCACGATCTCTTTTAAACTACCGGCTTCAAGCTACGAAGAGAACGCTTGGCCTATGCATACACACACACACACACACACACACACACACACACACACCCACACACACACACACACACACACACACACACACACACACACACACACACACACACACACACACACATGCTGATCTTGTAGTTCTTTTCAATATTAAAATGTGTCCTCGATACCAACAAGGAACGATAAGTGAGTCACGTGGAGCTCGATGCATTTAGCTCGAAAGAGTCTTTACTGTATTTTTCCTGGCCGCGCAAAAGGCGCAGAGGCGTGTCGGGAATATAGACATACACTTTATCTGCTAGCACTATATGCGTATAGAGCGCGTATATAAAATTGCGCTCGTATATCATGCGAGATCAAGGCGGCCGGATATTCACGCTTTTTGCATTATCCTTCAATAACTCGGAAAGTCTATATTGTCGTGCGACGAAGTTTCCGTTCTCTTTCTTTTTAATCAATCCCGATTGTATCAGCCTTCTTTAGATACCGGATGTAAGATATTGCGCAACATCATCGATAGCAAATCACGCAACGTAGTCCTTTTAACCGTAATCCTTTTAATCAGCGCTTGAAGCAAGCGAACGATACGTTAGTTCCTTGAAAGAGAATCGAGAATAAATGCCATCATGAAAAGCGAAATGTATAGTGAACAATGGCTCCTCGGAAAACGGTACAGTGTAGAAGATGAAGGGGATGCAGCGAGTTTCACTCGTGTTCGCACTTTATATGCTGGTTCACGCGTGCAAACAATCAGCATACAGCTCTCTCTTTCTTTCTATATCTCTCTCTCTCTCTCTCTCTCTCTCTCTCTCTCTCTATGCGCTCGCTCGCTGCACGTCGTCGACGCGGAAAGACGTTGCGGGCGAAGTGAGAATGTAAATCAGATGACGCGCGGAGTCGCGGAGTTACACGACTCAAGCAGTATGAAAGGAACACACAGTCTTTAACATACCGTAACGCAGACAGACGTTTCGCCGACAGCACAGTTCAAAATTTCTTTCCGTTTATCTTGCAATAAAACCTCGCGATATTCCTTAGATATTCATTCTTCGTTTCTTGGATATTTTCAAATCGCGAATGTGTACGCGCGCGCGTTCACATTCGCGACTTGAGAAAGATTTCGCATGACAGTATTGAATGATGTCCTACAATATTATTCGGTAATGTATAGAGAAGAAAGGTGAGAGGAATCCGTTTGATTGATATAAAATTTGCATTGAAATATATACATTGGTATGTCTCGCCACGACGTTATTGTAGGGCGAAAATAGTGCGTCGGATGATTCGTTCGGTCGTGGACCCGCGATCGAATCTCGCGAACGTCACGGCGATCGGAAAACGCGATTGAAAATATTTACGAGGATATGGGTGTCAGGGCGCATCATCGTCCGTTTCCCGCGGTATTCGAGACAGGTATATCCGTTCCGAAAGCCTTTTGCGTCTGACCGGGTTCGATTGATCGTTCTACCTCCGGCTGGTATATATTCGAACACACAATGCGGCTCGACTTTAATATATCGCCGATATTACCGGCTTGCGGAAACGCGCTGAGAAGGAGTAACGTGGAAGCGGGATTCAGGGAACGAACACGCGGTAAAAGAGAGAAAAGGGGAAAAAGGAAAATAAAAACCAAAATAGAGAGAGAGAGAGAAGAAGTACGTGAAAGAGCCTGTAGAAGTTCACACAGGTTTTGAGAGGAAACGGTATTTCATAAAATCAACAGATAAAGCGACGATATAATAATATCGAACATGACTGGCTTTTTGAAGCTCTAAATTTCACTAACTGGCTCACTCCGCGTGAATTGCAAACTGTCGTTAAACGACATCAGTTATTTGCATTTTCAACTGCTCGTATTACTCATATACTCATTACGTAATATGTGGCATACGAAAAATCGTTTTCAATCACTGAAAAGGCGAGGAGAGCGCACTACAAAATGTAAATAACCAATTAAACGGCGGAGCTGCATTTAAATGAAGTCAGAGCATGCAAAGCTTGGCCGAGGGGCAAGCTTAAGGATTACTCGTCTTTAAATTATTTTCCGTACCGATTCTTCGTCTCTCTCGGTAATCGCAAGCCAGCTGCAGCGTGCATGAATAAATTAAGATACTCGGTGCAGCTTTAGCGAGAAGAGGAAACTGCACCTTCAAAGAAAAGTTACCTCGGTCGCCGTGGACAATGGAGATAATACGGATCGCTGCACGTGTTGAAGCGAGATAAATTATTTATGATTTTTTTTCAACTTTTATTTACATTTAAGAAAAGAAAAACAAAAAAGAACCCGATTTTTTTAACTAACAATATTTTTTTTAATCGGTCATTCATCGGTCTCCTTATTGCCGAGCTCGTGGTTTGATTAATTCTCCGGTGCGGAAAACCATTTTCCCATTCATTCCCGAAACGTCATCCATCCTTTTTTTTCGTGTCCATCCTGTGCGTCTATTCAGGCGCAAAGAACCGCCGCGACACAGGGTTGATTTCAATTAAGCACGCTAACTCCACCGAGACACCCTTTTTTTTCCCTCAGCCACCGCGCCATGTCGCCAATGCTTGCATTCAGTGCGCTGAAAGAAGTCTACTTGCGGCGATGTCGGCGCAAAAATTTTACCCCGCTTATTTTGCCCGCTGACGGAAACACAGGACGCCGGTGTCAGACAACGAGATGATGAAACATAACTGAAAACATTCGCCATCACACTCTCCATCGAGAGACCAACAAAAAGAATTTTAAATTTAAAATCATCTTGTCTCTGAATATGCAGCGGACACATGTATCTCATAGATTTTATAGAATACATTGTTAGTAGATACATAAATTTTCGGTTAACAATCCGACGTCCGCGACTTCCGCGCTATAACATTGTCAAGAAACGGATACCAATCTTCAACGGAAACTATACGATCCAGTGTATATGTACGAACGTATAGACGTTATACAAACGTATGTATCCATCTTGGAACGTAGAGACGGAAAAGATGTCCCTAGGCAGAAGGAAGGTGGTTTCATGTCGTTTCAACGATGCCAATATTATCCTCGAATCTCCTCAAGAACGAGTCTTTCGCGACATACGCGCTTCGTTCTGCTGGAAAAATATTTATTCGACCACGATGGAAAGGAGGAGTCTCCCTATACTTATGACAGACGCGCAGTGTACAACCCGTGTTCCGTGGCTCAATGTGCGTGCATCGGCGGTCCCTTTTGGGTTTCGCCGGGAATGAGAAGTCTCAATCCGCTTGCAGCAACGAGAGAACATGGGCTCGAGAGTCCGAGAATGACTAGAAATGGTTAGAAATGAAGTAAAATATGGAACGTACATTTCAACATAAACATCTGATTTCATAGAGCACTTTTTGTGAGGAAATTGTGCGACTGGTATCTTGGAAAAGAATATACTCACACAAGAGTGTGTGTATATGTGAGTCTCATTTCGCTTGTACAATATTGTATGTGTGTGTATATATATATATATATATTGCTTATTCGCTACAATAACGACACAACTCAAAAAACAAAGAAAATAAGTTATTTTTGAATTATTAAAATTTTGTCATTTTAATTTTTTAATGCAATTTAGTTGTAATAACTAATTGTAGAGAAATAAAAGTATGTTCTTTTAAAATATATACATATATTTTTCTTTTTTTTCCTTATGTTTTCTTTTTTGCAATTAAAAAAATGACAATTTTTGTGTTACGTCGTTGTTAGTGCAAATGAACGATATACAATAGACACGTATAAACGCGAATAATGCATCGTACGTGCGAGTATATAATTCCACACGCGTCGAGAATGCATTCAAATGTGTCTCCACACGGAAAGAACGAATTTGCTAAAATTTAAAAAAAAATTCAACTAGAAGATTTGAAAACAATTTTGTTGAACATTTTATCAAAATAATTATGTAAGACGCTCAAGTTGATTGTTAGAATATTACAATTTTTTGTAGTATTACTCATCATGTTTGAGTTTTCTACCTACATTAATTATTTTAATGATCCTACAAAATTATTTTCAGAGCTGCCTCTAACTAAATTTTTTAATATTTCAGTAAAATTGTTCTTTCCGTAGAATTGTTTCCTTATAATGCAATTTCTAATGCTCTTTGCAAAGAATAACGACAAAATGGCAATAGGAATGTCCATTCGTTAAATATTTTCCTTCGTAAGAGATTTTAATGACTTTAAAGGGACCGTTTACAAAGTTATTAAGACTGTTATTAAGATTCTTATCAAAGTTAGTCTGAAAACATATTCCACGTTACTCATTAAATGAAACAATTTTCCGTTTTAATGAAATTTCTTATCGTTTTATCGTCAAACGACTGGACAATTTTCGAATGAAACACTTGGCACCTATGTCTGACACGAAGTTCCATTTCGCGTACATGTGTAGTTGGTAAAGGACGAAATAAATCGACAGGCTGCAGCCATGGTCGATTTGATTTCGATCCTGAAACGGGCGAGAGCACATCCGAGGCTCGCGTTAATTACCAGCAATTTCGGCATTTCGCTGCTCTTTAAACACTGCCTTGGGAATTAAGCACGGTGCTATATCGTCGATAGAGAGAGAATGAGCAGCATACGAGAGAGAGAGAGAGAGAGAGAGAGAGAGAGAGAGAGAGAAAGAGGGGGAAAGCGAAGAGAGGAAGATAGAGACGCTCGTTTCTTGCAGCAGCGTTTACAATTTATAATCCTATTATAGGATTTGGGATACTCACTGGTGTACGTCACTCCAAGTCGACGAAGCGAAAGCCCCTCTCAAAAGGTATCCGAGCTCTTAAACACAAAAAGAAAAGAAACTTGAGTACGTAAGTAAAGCGACCACTCGAGCGTTAATTATGGTCACGTTAATAACGCGACTTATAATTACGCTATTGTGGCTCAAGTAAAGATACTTATCGAAAACATATTATATTAGCGTACATAGTAAAATTATTTTGTATTTATGTTTTTATATTATGTAAAAATCGATCCTTATTAAAATTTTTGTGTTAAGTTTTTAACATATTCGAGTATTCGTTAATTTAATATAATCTAATTGCTTTATTTGAGTATTTTGTGTTATATTTTCAATATTTGTTGAAATAACACAATTTATAAATAGATGAACAATTAACATAAAAGTATTTTTTAAAACATTTTTAAAACATAAGTATTAAGAAAAACAAAATTAATAAAATGTCTAATTAATATAGTATAAATGTTGATTTTACTAAACAATTTATTAATAATATATTATTATTAATTTAATAAATGTTAATTTAATATATTATACTATAAATGTTAGTTTAATCTATTATAAATGTTAATTTATCATAAATTGAAGAAATATGCTTCCACAATTTGCTTACAAATTGTATGAGTGTTATATTTTTTTATTTTAATTTTACATAATATTTGTGTTATTTCCTAATATATTCATCTTATGTTAATCTACAAAAATTTTAATGGACCGTTTAAGAGATACGTAAAATTTAACACATTTTTTAACTATGACTTATACTCGTAAAACAATATAAGCGATATTTGAAAAAATATTTAAATTAAATATACAAAAAATATGTTTCATCACAAAGGACAATAGTAAGTGCAACCTTAGTTTACAGTATTTTACAATAACTCATAATATATCGAGAGTAATATCTGTATAAGATTGATCATTTCCACAGAAAGTATATCATTAATGTCTTTACACGTGCGAGAAAAGAGTCGAATCTAAAAGGGCGTTAATTGATTTTTTTATTCGACAAAGCTGCCAGAAGTACTTCGTGTGTCCCGTAGACGGAAAACGAGCAATTCGCGATGGAAATCCTCGTGAAAATAGCGTATCCAGTAACTAGCGAATCTGAAATCCTCTCAGCGGAAATCTTTCTTCACTGGAATATTTAGCGGCCGAGCGAATCGCAACGGATGCAACGAAAATGCACGGAGAAAATCGCTCCTTCCGTCGGGCGGGAGTTTGAAAGTTCCTCGGAAAACACTTTAATTTCGCGTGAAATAGCGTCGCTGTTTTATCAAAACTTGAGCGATTTCACGTGGAAGTTGCATCGATGTTTATTCAATCAAAAGAAACTCTTTTTCTCAGAACAACAGGCATATGTACAAACGTCTCATTTTATTGACAAAAGATAGAAAGCATTTCACTACAGTGTTCACGCAAACGATAACTCACGCTCAAACGTAATGCCGTTCATTTTAACGAAGTTGCGGACAAACCGAAACGCGAAAGTTCCGGCAAAATTAATTTTCTCACACGACCCTTGTAGTCCCAAAACGGAGATCGCAAGAACTCTGTTGCAACTAAACGCGAGGCGCACGTGCAATTCATTTCGCTCATTCATTATAGATTTTAATACCACTCGCGTTGGGATCCCATCATAAATTAAATTCTGACAGACGAAACTCCGATGGTATATTCGAATCTGCGGAATACGATGCGATCTAGCGGAAACACGAAGATCGTAATTTTTGGAGATGAATCCTCCGATTTCCCAAGTATGATACGTGCTTTATAGTCAATAAGTTAATTTTATTTTAATTTTGTTAATTTTAATTTTTTCTAATTTTAATTCCGCACAACGAACTGAATTTTAATGAATTTCACAGTAAGCGCAGAAGGGATATTTCATACAAACAACAAATATTTAGAATATTTTCTCTATTTAAATATTACAATTTAAACGCATGCAAAGTGACACACAACAAAACAGCATGTATTCTAATGCACGTGATATCTGTAATGCAATATGTACGTAAAATTTATGACACGCAGAGATGTATGAGATAACTATTTAGAGACATTTATTAAAATTGTATTAAACAACATAATGAGAACAATGTAATTGCTTCATATGATATTGCGAACAAGTTTCAAACATGATTGCAAGAGATGAGAGCGCAAATTGCGGAATGGTAAATATTAGGAATTACGCCAATGCGGATTCACCAACGAACTCGGTGTATGTTCATGTGACTGTGACGTTCACACACACACACACTTCCTACATATCCCAGAACATATCCCAGGAGTGCACGCGAGGAGAAGCCATTAAGTGGCACCAACCAGTTTTCCCGTCGTTTCTTCGCGATACCACCGGCTGGCAATATATTTTCTCTCCCTTTTAATTACACGCATTACTTACGCTCGTTAATTAGCCTCTAGCCGAGGATCAGAAAGCTGGGAGGGTGAGTGCCAGACATCGGATGCAAGCATTTGCGTCAAGTGCTACGCGCTCCGTTTTCCCTTTCCCATCTTTGCGAGGAGAAATCTTTCCTTCCCTCGATTATAATGTCAATCTCACGGTCTTTCTACTAAATTAAAAGAACTTGTAATTTATTTCCAATTGGAAAAATAAAATAATTATTGCAATTGTACGAAAAATAACATTAAGTAACTGTAAAGGGAAAATTTATTGGTTTCTCGATTAAGTAACTTATGCAACACAAAATTGGCTCAATCAATTAATAGCTAGCAGCTTATTCATTTTTAATTAATTATATGAAGGGAGATTTATTAATTCTGATATCAATAGTAGCAGAATTTAGAATCCTGCTTAATTGTGCTCTAAAATTAATCACCTTAACGCTAGAAAATTTTGAAATCCTCATCGATATTATATATATATATATACTACATACTCAAACAAAAAAATGAATTCTTAAAGAAATGCATAAATGCTTTAATCCAAGAACATTTTATCTTAGAATAGCGCTAAGAATAAAAATTTCCGATTAACAATAAATTATTCGTAAAATAAAATTAATTTTATTTTTAGTTCAAAAAAAATTTTATTTCAATAAAAGAATAAAGTTGCACTCATTCAACAAACATTAAATATACTTATATTAGCATTATTTTTTCTTCAATGATTACCTTTTATTAATTTATTTCCCCCAGTATGCTTTTTAATAACATCAAGATGACAGAAACCAATGCTGCAGTAAATGACGATAGCTTTGTGAATGAAGTGTCACATGCCTCTTAATGTGCACGGAATACAAGGAAAAACTGAATCAAACTTGGATTATACCCTCTACTAATGTAGCTGAAAAGCAAGTGAAATGCTGAGATTCTACCAACCTTCGTTAGCCGTATTGCAAATAAGGATGCAAACAGTCAATCTCGTCACAATGTGAGAGAATGTTGTCTGCATGTACAGGCGGATCCACCGCGACGGATTCATTGCTCATCTCACCCATTTAATTGTGGATAGCAAATCCGCGAATCCGCCGCGGAAAATCCGCCCGCGTGTATAAGCGCCTCTTCGTCACGTCGCAGTGACAAAGTCGGTCGGCTGTTTGCGCATCCCCATTTGCAATATAACTGACAGAAACATTAGGACGAGCTGAATATTTCATCCTTAAAGACTGAATCACATTTAGAGGTATGTTCCACGAATGCAACAGTTCACTCACAAAATCGTCAATCGTCATTCACACACCCATGCACTTCCGACATCTTGATATTACTGATACACACTGTTACCGACTGCCGGCGAATTTTCAAATTTGTAACTTTTAATCCAAGAATAAATAGTTTTTAAATAATGCGATTAAGTTTGTTAGAATCATATAATGATTTTAGAAATAATACAATTTTAAGAATAAACTTACTAAAATATACTTTGCATAAATCTATTTATTATTTTGATGCCAGTGAACATTTATGATTGAAGAGAATATTTTATATTTAAATGAAAGTAAATAGCATTCAAGAACGTGAATCAGGAATTCATTTTTTTCTGTGTATGTATATAGTACTACTTTCCCTCCCAACTTTTCTCGTACTCAAGAAAGCCGACTTCTTCTCTGCTTTAAAACGTAAAGAAAACGATGCTACCTCCGGGGAAGTAGACGACAACAAGGAAGAAGAAGAATAAGATCGTCGGTAAATCGTCGGCGGAAAATCAGTCTTCAGTGATTTTTATACGGCGACATCTCGCGATGTATCCCTATGATATGCCAAGCGCTAAGTTGAAAAGGAATAAGAGGAAAGCGCGTTCTTCTCTCTATTTGCATCGAAGCTTGCTGCTTTCCTTTCTTCGCGGTCTCAATTATCGATGCGCCATTGTCGGCTGCCTTTTCCAATTTGCCGAGTGGCACTCCAACATACAGTTGCTGAATATAATAACTACTTAAAAATGAAAACTACTTAAAAATGAGATATAGATATCGCATCTAAATACATTTCAAAATCATCCGATTCATTGAACGTCAAGCGTTTCGATTTCCACACGAATCGTGTGGCACGATGATGCATTTGTGTAATATGACGTTTGGCGAAACTATAGAATCAGGTAGAATCAGGTAAATTTAGAAGTACTTTCCATGTTTTGCTCCATTTCCGGTCCGCGATGCCACGCTACGACCTACAAAGAACTGGTAAACTAATAACGGACATGTTATCCTCTTTTGAAATATCTTTCGTTGAAGTATCGTCTCCATACAGTTCGTGATCTACTGCTCTCTACTGACGTCGCGACTTCATATCGAGAGGATGCTTCATGAAGACACATGCACCGAGCTGCCGAGAAATACAGAGTAACGGATCCGTGCTAATAATTTTACAAGTTAGTCGATAAATTTCTAGTAAGGAGGTACGAGACCGTACCATGAAAATCGTAAGCGTAGAAACGCGGGGATTTGACCGTATATCACAACGGTGCGCTAGGGGAAAAAACTTTACCACCCATTGCTAGGAAATATAGCACCCCACGGTATAGGAAGGATCCTGTAGTGTGCACCGCCCGCTGCTGTCTTATACGTGAATATAACTACTGGTTATATAGTACAAGTGACTACGATAAAATATAAGCAGAGCTGGACTGTTATTTCGACATTTCGGACAGAACGAAATATTGTAATATATCACTTTATGCGTGCTTTATAGACTTTTTGCGAAAATGTCATATTTTTAGATACAATCAAAATTTTTCTTTTTCTAGTCTATTATTTTGTTATAAAGTCAAAACCAAGTATAAAATATATTTTATACAAACATAGATGAATAAATTTTTTTAATAGACATGGACAATTGCGAATACGAATTCAAATGTATGTCGATATGAATATACCAAAGGAAAAAATTTGTTTGCCTCATTAATGTTCATTCATGATCATTCGTCCTTACTTGACTCCGGATTCATCTTAAAGTAAATTTAACATTTAAAAAATTTTATTTTTCCTTTTGATGATATTAGATAGATTCAAATGTATCAAATTATTTTCGAGGATCTGTCGCAAAAAATTCTTAAACTTATTAAAAACTTAATCAAAAAAAAAAAAACATAACCCTCGAGTCCTCGACTACAGCAACGAATCATTTGAATCCGAAATGAAAATTTTTTTAGATGATACAATTTTTAAATTATAGATAAAAAAATCTCTTTCTATCAATCGCCATAAGGCAAAGGCATTTACTTGCATTTTGTATTTTAAATAGAACACTTGAAATTTTAGGCGCTTTAAAACTTAGACGTAACTTTTTTTAATCCTGGCTGAGGCAATATTTTTCGCAATAAATTATTTTACTAAAAGTAATTTAAGATGCTTATAGCATAAAATTATTAATATCCTTCTATGATGGTTATTAAAAGGATTACATAGAAGGATATTAAATTTATTCTGAAATACTTAAGCACTAAAATCTGCTGTGATCTACATGATTATTTCTCTTAACCCCTTAAGACTGGATTTTATTAGAATCATGTTAAAAAAGTTTTTTTTTATTCAATTCAAGGGCACTTTAATAAGTAAATTTACTATTGGGAATACAAATTAGTTCGGTCCGTTTTTTTTGTGCATTTATTTCAAAACAAAATGAATGAACAGATCAATTAAAGTATTGTCCATCACTGCCTACTTTTTCCCATCTCTCAAGCAATTTTCGAATTCCATCTCGAAAAAATGATTCGTCTTTGAAGGCGATCCAATTTTGGAGCCAATTTTCGATTTCTGCGAAAGAAGTGAACAGGTAATTTGCCAAATCGTGCTGCATCCTTCGGAACAACCAATAATCAGAAGGAGCAATGTCCGGAGAATACGGCGGGTGCGGTAAAATATCCCATTTGAGTTTTCAAATATTTTTTTACGACTTTAGCGACCTGAAATCGAGCGTTGTCATGAAGAAGAATAACTTTATCATATCTTTGCTCGTATTCCGGCCGTTTTTCTTGCAATACAC
>Ga0157363_1006183_pt1 | contig 11233 bp, 4 predicted proteins | sample AttsexASBM1_FD_111477 | JGI IMG/M metagenome (GOLD analysis project Ga0157363, IMG submission 111477) | Fungus gardens microbial communities from leaf cutter ant in Ribeirão Preto, State of São Paulo, Brazil - Atta sexdens ASBM1 | ecosystem: Host-associated > Fungi > Mycelium > Unclassified ...
AATAGTGAATTTGAGAAAAGAAGACCATCCGATTAAATTGCTTTCCCTTATTATCCGAAAGATGCAGGTATTATTATCAGCAATACAAGTTTCGTTATCTCGGAATTGATTTTAGAAGCGAGACGAGATGTCGCGTCGAGGGATCGAGCGCGGCGCACATCACTGACGTAATCTCGTCGGGTTACCAGACGAGAACGCGCAATTAAGGAATCCCTCAGATTCCTGGTAGTCTCTGGAAGCCGGTGCAATTAACGAATCGACAGTCCTCGAGAGCAATTCGCGAGACGCTACGTCACCGTTGTGCATCTCGCGCGACCACGCCTTGTCCGCGCATTCGCACGAAGAAGCACCGCGGTATTGTTTCTCGTTGAGACGAAGAAGGAAGCGTAGGAGGTCGTCGTCTTCTCATTTCGATTGAAACTAACGATAATATGCCTGTTAAAAATAAACGGTCGAGCGAAACGGGATGGCACTCGGCGTGATACGACACGTGGCATCCGCGCGATCCTCAAAATCTTAATCGACTTAACTCTATGGAGCTAACGCCAAAATCTGTAACACGTCTACTGACGCTGAGTCTGTAAGATTATTTAATTTATGTTAATTAATCCTTAAGTATAGCTATGAAAACTACACTCAAGTTATAAGTATCCTGTTTGAAGAAATAAATCTCCGCCTTACGGCGATTAATAGAGAAGGGTTCAACATTTTTTTTATCTTATATTATATACAATTTAGAATTTTATAATACTAATCGTATGGAGTCATCTACAATCGTTTACAAATTTTCGCTTCAAATCCAAATAATCCATTGCGTTGCTGTAATCGAGGATTAAAAAGCACTAATTAAGGAGCAAAATAATTATATGAAAAAAAATGGATACCAAATATATTTTAACAAAGAATAATCCAAATTTGCAGATGTAACATAAAGAATATTGAAATGTTTGACATTTTTTATAATGAGATTTATAAATGAATGAAATGAGTCGACTCACTATCAGCTCTGGAGGATTAAAAGTAATTATTAACAAGTAAAATTGCGACAAAATGTCGATTTGTGCCAATAATGTAATCTCAAGGAAAATTAATGAGCATGAAGCGAGTTACATTTTATTTACTAACATGAAAACGCAGTAAAACAGCATAGACACTTCGGAGGTGCGGGTTGCATCTGCCCCATGTATATGATATGAAAATTATCTTCTAAAAGATATAATAACTACGTAGAGTAGATAAAAAAAAAAGGAGAAGGAAGTCCGGTGCGGGCGTGCGCGGCTTCGTGCACTTTTATTAATTAATCCATTATTTACACACCGATGCTAACGCAGACGCGCGTTGTCCGCGATGCATCATTCATCGGCATGAAAGCGTATTCGCGCGGCACACACGCATTCACGAAAGAAGACAACCTGCATTATACCTATTTATGTAAGGGGTGAGCAAAGAAAATTATTATCTGTCAACCGCAGCCACAAAAAAAAGTGAAAGAACGACAAAATTCAATCATTATGAGCCCTACGGGAAATGCGATTATCTGGAATATGAAGAAATTATTGTTAAGTAAAGTCAAAGTGGCAGCAAAATAAAACGAAAACAAAATAAATAAAATATAATTCTGATTATAGACTCGGGATATTAATAAGATACTTAAGTCATATAATTAAACTTTGAAAGTTCAACTTACATATCGCGTATCTCGATCGATGATAAATACCTCGTAGAAAAACACGCTTCGCGAAAGAAAGAAACGAATGTCAGCTCAAAGGAGAACTTAATTATCAGCTCACCCTGTATATATGACGAAATGTACACTCGTGTGCAGAGATGCACACGCGCTCCGTGCGGTGCTTAAGTACGAAATAAGTATGGTATGCAAGTGTTGTGTATTGCATCGAGTTGGGCCTGAAGACGGTTGGGGGAGGGAAGGAGAAGGCAGGGAGGAATCGCGGTGCTTTGTAGTCGCCGCGACGTGACACAACTGCTAACTTGGGGGAAAAGGTTCCCGGTATTGCGCTCTGGACGCGAAGAAGGTGGTGTGAGTGCGTACGCGTGTGGAGGCGCATCATCCTCCTCTCTTACCTCCTTCTTGCGAGTTTGACCGCCCGCAGCCCTCGCGACGCGCGACTTTTTTTACTCGTCTTTTGCACCACCCGACGCGGCGTCCAGACGGTCAACGACTCTTTTCAGAATTACGCAATTGGTCGAATTTGTCGAATTAACGGTCACTCTTCCTCTCTTAGGATGAAATGTGCGGCGGCTCTTTGCGAACCGCAATTTTTTTTATCCAGCGTCGACCAACGTAGTCGAAGTACCGACGCACGCATGAAAAAATTAGGTGATAATTAGACTTAAAGTGCTATGATAAAATCTCACGGTTCGTCACGGGATAAGTATCAAAATTATTTTTCATTACCGATTCTGGTGATTATCAAGTACAATATATGTTTCGTTTTGCAAATAGTTGAAAAAAAGAAAAAAAAATTTCTGGTTGAAAATAGACAATCAGAATTTTCTGGTTAAAATTAGAAATTTTAGTTGAGATAACCGAAATTCTGGTTGATACAATATTTATAACAAAATCTGCTAGAATTCTTATTTTTATCAGAATAATTATATCAATCAGAATTCTAATTGTCTGAACATCAGAAAATTCTGATTCGTCCATTTTCCATCAGAATTACTATTTAATCCAACTAGGCCATTTTTCTCAGTGTATTTTCTAAATTATAATTATTATTATTTAGAGTTATATTAACATTTAAATAAGTAAATATGGTTACCTCAAGCAATTTTCTTTAAAACCTTTCTTTGGAAAAAGAAAATAAAAAGTATAAGCACAGATAGCCAAAGTTTTAGAGTTCATTACTTTTTTACATTCCTATCTTATAATGATATAACTAATATAATAAACGTTAAAAACTATATAACTTAATATATTAGTTAAAAATATAACTATAAAATTAAAAATTTTTAGTGATGTTCTGAATACTTCATCTACCAATTTAAGGTTTTAATTGTGTATCTTTAAATCATTTACCTATTTAAGTCACTTATCTATTTGAGATTAAATGTGAGAAATTATGACATTTTGCGCTTGCTACATTATTTCTCTATTACGCTACATTATGTTAAGGTTATATGAAATACTAACTACCGTTAATGGATCCTTTAATGAGCGACAAAGCGACCAGATGAACGGTTAAGAGAGCGATGTGGTAAAGACGAGTGGACGTAGAGGTAGGACGCGAACCGATTTGAATACAATACCGACGGATTTAATAGGAACCACCGGAGGTTCGTGGGAGTTCGCGGGTGTCCGAAAATGCGAGGTGCAAACAAAAGAGACGAGAAGAGAAAGGGAAATAAAGGAGAAACGTATCCAACCGGCGGAAAAGGTTGAACGCGGAAAGAAAAGAAAAAAAAGGAAGGAGAAAAAAAAGGAGAAAAGATGAAAAATAAACGAAGAGATAAGATGGGAGCAGACGGGGGAAGGATGGACGAGGAAAGACCGAGAATTCGTATGCAGATTGATGTGATCGCACACGATGCAACTGCACACGAATCGCATACGAAATTGCATCGCAAAATCAGGATGGAGAAAAATCACCAAATGAATGAAAAATCTAGTCGCCAGAAAAGCGACACGGCCATGGTCGGATCTTTTTATCGACCGATCGATACCGGAATCGTGATCACATTCTCGCACTCCAGAAATCACCTTTGCTCCACTCGTGAACGGTCTCCACTTTCGACGTGCTTTAAAATGCCCGGCGCAGCGAATTTCAAGTACGCGATGCACAACGACGAGCAGCCTTTCACGGTGTATGACAATAGCATGAATGCCGAGTCCGGAGCAATAATTATAGCTGTTTCGCAGCGCCTGTTTGATCGCAGATAATCATAACGCTAACCGACGTTGATGAAGCCATATAACTCGCTATCAATCTTAACAGAATTTATAAGCTGAGAATATTTATGAACTTCATAAAGATCGAAGATTTCACGTCGTTTATTTAGTTCGTCGACGTAGACACGGAGATGAATCCGACAAATAATTTAAGATTTTTCCGCGACAAAGTCGCGTAATTAAAGCTAGATAACGATGTATCCAATATAGCGAATACAAAGGTTTAATCTTCTCATATAACATAAACGCGGCGAAGAGGAATTTCTATTGTTGCTTATTAAGAGAACGAGAAGGCAATGAAACAGGACGAAGACTTATACTTACTTCACAGCTCACATCTGTGAAGGTGAAGAAGAGGATGGCTAGAGGACGACCAGAGAATCCTCACGTAGAACAGAGGCACCTTGTCTTTTCCGATATGGATCTCGATCTCTCGTCAGTCGCTGTTACATGCACGGTGTGTGCTTGCGCGTATGTATGTATAGGGGATAGAACATATATATATATATATATATATATATATATATAATCTGACACTGTGATTGACCGATAAGAGAAATAATTTTAGGACTGCTCTGCTGTGTCTCCTTTCAGTTGTCTTGAAAAAAAAGCTCGGGACACAAGGATCATTACGTCTCTCAAGATAAGACCTTACCTCGACCGACTTACCTCGGTAAAATAAGAAAAAGAAAACGTCGCAGTATTTAAATAGGGATCCTTTCATCTTTTCCCATTCAAGACATTCTTAAATTTCGATGATGAATTTAGCGATGAGAATTATTCCGAAAATTAAATCAGATTCGATTTAAACAAATGAAATCCAAATACGAATTTGCGTGGTGAATTTATGTGCTCTTGTTTAGCTGCTGATCAATCTGCATCGAACATTGCATTCTACTTCTTGTATTGTTTTGATCCCTTTCATCTTTTATATTTTTAACCTTCATACATTTCTCGTGTGTATTTCATTAATATCTAAGTCTAAGTATATAAATATTCTCATTGTATTCTAGTTATGCGTAATGTATTGTTTCATTGTAATGTCAATCATCATTCTGATTTTTTTCTGGAAGGCTTTAGCAATAGTATTGCTGATGTCTCAACAATTGTATTCATGTTCTTCGTATCTCACAATCAGTGTAATTCTATGGATACACAATAAATTAAATTAAATTATAAATTTAATTTAATTACGATTACGAAAATATAAAGCATACCTATACAATTTTTCTTTTAAGAAGAAAACAGTTGTCTATTAAATTATTATGCTAATTCTACATTTTGCAGTCGCGACACAAAAGGATGTAATTCCACGAAGACATTATGATTCTTCGCATCAATAAAAGAGCCGATTCGCGAGGAAGTTGTAAAATCGAACGCAGAAGTCCAAATTACGTCGAAGTCCATTCGATGCCACTTGATATGCTTGCAACGATCCCTCGTATAAGACATACCGCGTGTCTCGTCCTAACATAAGTCGATTGGCAGGAATTCGACGATAATTTCGTCGCCGGATACGCGACTGCAACAAGTATGACGATTGTGAAAGAGATAAAATTGGAAATATTGATAACATTAAAAGTCCCATACTTTTGCCATTAGTGTCCGAGTTTATCGTTTTTCTTTGTTAGATCAAAGCATAGAAATCCAATCCTTTAAGTTAAATAACATTTTGTTATTATTTTTAATGTGTGAAAATGTAAATTAATCCATTCCTGTGATTTTAAAATGAATGTATTTAGTAAATGATAAACTAAATTTGAATTAAATTTAATACATTTTTTTTTGTTAAATTGTTTAACTCTATTGACTTAATTAAATTAAGAACATACTGAATAGAAGCAGTGGTGACTTATAAAAATGATAAAAAATAAAAATAACTTAAATTGTGTATAATTTGACATGATGAATCTAACAGTAACTTTCGAAGAGAAGAAACAGATTGCTCGTTAGGTCTCACACTTTGCGGAACAAAGAAATTGCGAGATTTACAAGCGTGATTGGGCAACAATGTTGCTGAGGCATCGATGCGAACCTGATCGCGAATTCCCATCGTTCCGCCTTTCTCGGAAATTGAAAGCACTGGCCAAAACACGGTGACATGTTGTTTATCGTGGATTAATCCGTGCAGTCCGTGTAATACTAGAAGTTCGGCGCCTCGGATTCAGGCCGAGCCTCGGTATAACGCACGCAGGAAAGGCCAAGGGGCCTGAGTCCATCCCTCTGACCAGGAGGTCCTTTCGCGTGATGACCGTACTAGTGGCATCTTGAATTACAGCTAAGTTTGTTATTGAAAGCAAGTCCCGCGTTACTTTGTCGGAGGGTCTGAATTTTTATCGAGCAACCTTGTAGAATTAATGAGTCCCGGATCAGCATCTGGTACCTTTGTTTACAACCACGGAAGACGTTTACATCGGAGACTTCCTCTTGCAGATTTAATCGCGAAGTTAGATACTTTTGTCAAGTGATTATTCTATCGAGCCCAAATCTCAATGAATAATACTTCATCGAGCGTAAAGAATCTTCAGATTATAGATAATTTGATTATTTTCCCAGAGATTATTCGAGTATGTACGGGATATAAAAATGAATGAAATTAATCTAATTTTAAAAAAGGTTTTAAAACTTAAAATCTCTACTTTTCAAAAGTTATTATGTATGTCTTTTGTGAGTTTGGTAATTTTTACATATATACAGAAAACTACGAGGTAGATAAAATACAATAGAAATTTTTCTTTTCATTTTGCATATCTGTTATGTATCCAAAAAAATTCTAATGTAAAAGTTTAAAATTTTTACTCCAAATCGTTTTTTTTTTAAACATTCCTATAAGATTTGTTTTACAGATTTTTAAAGTTGAAACTTTTCTCTATCAAATTGTATAATCGCCAAATTTTTTTAAAACATGTAAACGTGATACAAATAAAGTACGAACTTTTGTTCCAACCAATAGATTATTCCTTTCGAATATTTTTCTCTATATCCGCGAAATATAGTCAACTCAAGTAATACTCAATTATTGCGATAAAGTTGAGATGACGTCATCTTGATTGATTATAAGACTTGACGAAAGTTTCACTGATTTTATATCATTCTGATGTCTGTGACATTGTGTGTTATTTGGGAAGTAGAGCAGTAGAAGTGACAGTCTCTCTCTGGCCTTCAGATTTTCTCTTATTCTCTTCCTTAACAGCTTTTGTACGTTTGGTAACATAACGAAATTTTGTTTTCCGCGTGGAGTAGCTTAAAAATCATACTGTAGACGGAGAATTCCATCTATAGCTACAAAAGTCGAGTGTGACCTTGCTGACCCCGCATAGCCATGCCTCGCGTGAGGATGGTTTCGGGCGACGATTACCATATTCCGAGCACCCGGTAGCTTGGTGTTTGGGCACGAATAATCCATGTATTTTCAAGCGAAGAGTCGAGTCGCGTGTGCGTGTTTGAGTTTAGCCATGGAGCGCTATCGGTCTGCTCTATCTTAACGACGCCAGATCTGTCGTTCTCCACCCAATCCCGTTCCTTCTCCACCTTCCTTCACCCCCGCCATGACCTGTCGGAGATCTCGCAAGAGAAGTCGGAGGAAAGAAGAGAACAAGAGAGAGAAAGGAAACTCACGGCGTGAGAGATGGCACAAGTACGAGAGACGGGAAGAGAAATATATGTCTGCCACTGAAATGATTGATTCGTCGCGGTCTTCCCTATCGAAGGCGAAACTCCGGAAACAACTTTCACGATAATATCTTTCGATAAAAATCTCCGTGATTGACCTGATAACTGAACGTAGTTCAGTTATCTACTAACGTAAACTATTGACAATTAACAATAATTCCGAAATCATTTACTAATTAATCAGGATTCGTTTGATGTTTAATATTAATGGTAAAAATTCATTTCAATTCTAATGAAAAAAATTGCTGCAAAAACTTCTGACAATAAGTATAAAATCGCAGAGTTTTTAGGTGGCATCTCGATGCTCAATATTATTGTACAGTTATTTGGTACAATATTATTGATGCCCCCTTTAAACAGTTCAAAATAAATAGCTGGAGGCTCAATAATTTCCAGACGATATAATATTATGCGATAATATTGATCGTCTAGAAGCTGCTTTACGTAATAATCGTAGGAAATTACTTTTATAAACATAAAAACATTTATTTTTAATTGTTCTCAAGAGACTTCACTCGATCCTCAACAGTCGATTAGCACTTTCGAAAGACTTTCAGGATCATCTTGAGAGACCATCGAATCGCGTGTACGATTGTCGAAAGTGCGTCAGCATTGACTATTTCGAGAGCCGTCTCTTCATCCATTTCTTCTCTCGCATCTTCGAGCCGTGGAAGAAGAAAAGATTCGGACACGGCGCTAAGACTGTAATGTGTCGGCTTAACGTCAACGGAGACAGTCCCACCTATTTCAACCACTCGGGCCCATGGCTATCTGCGTGCGTATGTGTCACGAATCACACGCGAGTACGGGTGTATGTTCGACTGACGCGTGAGGAATCCGCGCGAGTGTTGTACGAATGCCATGGGGAATAAAAAAATCAGAAAACTTGTAGAATCCTGTCGTAGGTATAATCGCCTTCAAGTATTTCCCCTCCCTCTTCTTCGATACATATTTCATATAAATATATCCCAGGTAGCACCTATTGGTTCGTAATAATTAAACGTATATAATAAACATATACGGTTATATATTTCCTAAATGTATATATTATAAAACCAACATGTGCTACTGGGATAATATTTATTATTTGGTTTACTATTATGGATCAACTACTATAGAACGGCATCAATCAAAAAAGTTCTTTATCACAATGAATGCATAATATGATCCTGTATTATATACAAAATTGGGATAAAGTTAATGGAGTGAGTTAATTTTCACTTATAGGTTATGTGGTGAATAAAAGATGTCCATAGACACAAAAATTAGTAATGGACAGTTTTTGAGTTAATGGCATATCGAAGACGTAAAACTCGTGTTCACAGAGTATATCTTTACTATCCTATAGATCGAAAACTATTATTGAGCTTTGTGTCTATGATATCCTTTGTTCACTACATTACTACTACTACATAATATATGACTATTATATAGTATTTACTAATCATTACGTTATATATGAAAGCTAACATTTCATCAATTTTTCATACAATTATCTTCAATTCTCCATATATGATCTTTTTAACGACTGATAAAAGATACAGAGAAGCTGTGATTCGCAGGAAGAAAGTACGTCTCGAGTTAGAAACAGAAGAAAGGAAGAGAAGAAGAGAGAACGAATTAGATTCCACGGTAGAGAAATTGACAATGGATATCGAGAGGCTCGATGACAATAGCAACTCGATACTTCGTTTACCGCGATCCGGCTTTTCATTCTGGGGATCAGGCGAAACGACCGACGCCACGGCGACAAGCGTCGCTTAGCTTCGACGGTGGCCGAGGGACGACCTTTTGCCTCCACTTCTCATCGAAAGAAAGCGTTTCATTGCGTCCTGCGCGCATCGCATCGGCTCGATTCGCCGTGTAATGGCGAGTCCTTTTGTCGGCCCTCTCGCTTTTGAAAAACTTCGTGTCCTATCCGCTACAAGGGAAATTCTCGGGATATTAAGTATCCATTACACAGCTTCACGTTTCTCCCTATGCAATCTCTCTCTCTCTCTGCCTCTTTATCTATTTTGCTCTCTCTAAATTTTATTTCTCTTTTCCTCCCTAAGGATCTTTAAAGATATCGTCATGGAGGAAGCGGAAGCGGGCGTATTCGGGAAACGGCAAATATTTCTTCCGAAGTGCGGAACAATCGGAGTGTTGGTCGTGGGAAGGGACCCGATTGAAATCGGTCGCTGCTCAGCAAAGAGACTTCTCATTTCCGCGAAGTAAACGCGCTGTTGCGTTCGCCTTACGATCGCTCCCTTTCCCGCAGGCACGCATTCGGGATGCCGGAAGCTTGCCATTAAATTCCTCATACATTAATACAGTTTCAATGCAACAAGTACCATAAAATGTAAGACAGCAAATGTATACAGCAAAAATGGTAATTACATAAAAATCTGATAATTTATTGGATCGGTAAAAATCACTTTTCACAAATCTTAGAATTTACGAAAATTAATATTACGATAATTAATAAATGCGGACGTTGTATAAAAATCTGTATCTATAATGCTAATTTTCATTATCAATCCGAACGAAAATGAAAGGTAGAAACTCGCAACGCAAATAATAAATATACAATGTTAACAAAGTGCGTATTCCTCTTATATAAAAAAATACATGTACATACCTATTAAATTATAATTCATCGCGCTTTCACCTGTTTTATTTAGCATTTCCGTTTAAGTTTTTAATATTCAAACCTACCTGCATCAAACGTGAAAAACGCGCGCACGTAATGACAGGCTGTAATCATCAACGGCTGCACGAATGTGTTTCTATTTCTGAAATTCGGTGGCGCACTAGTTTTCACTTTCTTGCACATCGGGCAACGGATGTCAGGACAAGTATAGAAATCCGTCGTCCTCGAAGAGGCGCAAGAAACGGGGCTGATGACTCTCTCTCTTTCTCTCTCTTCCCGTCCTACCCTCTTGTCTCCTTTCCGCGTGTTAGGGGCATATCCGTGGCAGCGTGTCTAGCTGGCTACGTATCTTGATTTCCAGTCGGCGCAATCTCTCCTAAGCTAATCGCGATAAGGCCGAGGGAAAGAGGGCCCCGGAGAGCGTGCGCCCGCGAGGGGGGGAGGGGAGGGATCCGGGTGAAAGAGGATTCATTTGCAGCGTGCGCTAATTGGCTCGCGATTTCTCTGCGCGAGCGGACCTCACCGCGCCACAGACATTCGTCACGTTTGCCCCCGTCACAGTGGAGCCTTTCTGTCTTACCAGTCCCCCGCCATGACGTGGAAACAAGGCGATGCACTGTGCGGGTCCATCGCCGAGCAAATCGACCGTCCGAATTTACGCAGCTTCTTTTTCCTTCCATCTACTCGCTTCCTCCCGTTATCGCGCGTTTAATCTCGTCGCGATAATGCCGATGCTGCTACCGAGAACTTCTTGGGAGATCGAAAGACGACCATGAATTATTACATTAATAATAATCGCGTGTATTTATCAATTGATTTACAAAAAAAAAATTTCTTTTAATAAGCGAGATCTTTATAAATAAAAAACAAACAATACACAGGGTTGCCTTAAAACTGAAAATCAGAGAAGTCAAGAAATTATTATAAGGAAATTGAAAAGAATTAGGAAAACATAAGGGAATTTTGCAAAACTTTCTAGAAAATAAAATTTCTGATTTTAGAGAAGGTTAATATGTGTA
>Ga0157363_1006184_pt1 | contig 11232 bp, 8 predicted proteins | sample AttsexASBM1_FD_111477 | JGI IMG/M metagenome (GOLD analysis project Ga0157363, IMG submission 111477) | Fungus gardens microbial communities from leaf cutter ant in Ribeirão Preto, State of São Paulo, Brazil - Atta sexdens ASBM1 | ecosystem: Host-associated > Fungi > Mycelium > Unclassified ...
AACGCAGAGACAAACTCCGGCGGCGCAATATAAAAACCGCCTTCGCCCTGCACCGGTTCAAAGATGATCGCCGCCACCTGCTGTGGACTAATATCGCTGCGGAAAATCGCTTCCAGACTCTCCAATGCCTGATGCACGCTCACATTGTGCAGTGCATTAGGGTAGTGAGCATGAAACACCGAGCCGGCAAACGGACCAAAGCCGGTTTTGTAAGGCACGACTTTGCCCGTCAACGACATGGTCATATTGGTGCGCCCGTGGAATGCGCCAGTGAACGCAATAATGCCGGGACGCCCGGTCGCCGCGCGGGCAATCTTCACCGCGTTCTCTACCGCTTCTGCACCGCTGGAAAAGAAGGTGGTTTTCACCTCGCCGCTCATTGGCACGCGCTGGTTAAGCCGCTCAGCGAGATGAATATAATTCTCGTAAGGGATGACCTGAAACGCGGTATGGGTAAAGCAATCCAGCTGCTGCTGCACGGCTGCCATCACTTTAGGATGACGATGTCCGGTATTCAGCACCGCAATGCCTGCCGCGAAGTCAGTGTATTCACGCCCATTCTGATCCCAAACCGTGGCGTTTTCCGCCTTCACCGCATAGAAATCACACATCACACCCACACCGCGCGGCGTGGCCTTCAATCGACGACGGTGCACATCACTGTTGCTCATCATTCACCTCGCAAGTCACGGGAGCCTGTCATCAGTGTGAGCGGCAGGATGTTTTTTCGCCAGTGAACCACTGCGTGAAAGTCGCCACGTTACATTCCCTCTGAATACGAAGGTGTGCGCCACAAAAGCGATGATGAAGTTTGAAGGGCAGGGAAGAAGAGTATTAACAGAAACGTACGACATAGCCTTTCATGACAAACAGTCAGAATGCTGAGGTGTTTACCACAAAAGCGATGATCAAGTTTGAAAGGCAGGGAAGGCCAGTGTGAAGAGCGAAGCGTCCGCGCCATGGACGGCGCGGCCGATCTGCAGGGATGCGTTAATCCTTCGCGATCGGACTGGCCTTACCTGTCGTTTACACCGGGCATTCAGCAACAACTGCACCCAGCCCACAGCGACAATCGCACCCAGCCCACAGCGACAATCGCACCCAGCCCACAGCAACAACAGCACCCAACCTTCACCACCCACCAATCTTAAAGCAAAAAAAAGAGCACAAGGTCTAACCCTCATGCTCTCCACATTCAGCGGCAAGAAAAAGAAATTAGCCTTCCGCCTGCTGTGACTGAATCGCGGTCAGTGCGATGGTATAAACAATGTCATCCACCAACGCGCCACGTGAAAGATCGTTCACTGGCTTACGCATACCTTGCAACATCGGCCCGATGGAAATCAGATCTGCCGAACGCTGTACCGCTTTATAAGTGGTATTACCGGTGTTCAGATCCGGGAAGATAAACACGGTAGCGCGACCTGCAACCGCTGAGTTTGGCGCTTTTGATTTCGCGACATCTTCCATAATCGCGGCGTCATACTGCAATGGACCATCGATCACCAGGTCAGGACGTTTCTCCTGCGCGATACGCGTCGCCTCGCGTACCTTCTCAACATCGCTACCCGCACCAGAGTTACCGGTTGAGTAAGAAATCATCGCCACGCGTGGATCAATACCAAAGGCCTTAGCAGAGTCCGCAGATTGAATAGCGATCTCTGCCAGCTGTTCTGGATTCGGATCCGGGTTAATCGCGCAGTCACCGTACACCAGCACCTGCTCAGGCAGCAGCATAAAGAACACGGAAGACACCAGTGAACTGTTTGGCGCGGTCTTGATCAACTGCAACGGCGGACGAATGGTATTGGCGGTGGTATGAACAGCACCTGACACCAAACCGTCCACTTCACCGCGCTCCAGCATCATGGTGCCGAGCATCACGTTATCTTCCAGCTGCTCCTGCGCGACCACTTCGGTCATGCCTTTGCTCTTACGCAACTCAACCAAACGCGGCACATAATTCTCGCGCACCACTTCTGGATCGACAATCTCAATGCCCTGGCCCAGCACCACACCCTGAGCGGCAGCCACACGCTGGATCTCGTCAGGGTTACCCAACAGTACACAAGATGCAATGCCACGCTCGGCACAAATCGCCGCCGCTTTCACGGTACGCGGCTCGTCGCCTTCTGGCAGCACAATGCGTTTGCCTGCTTTACGTGCCAGCTCGGTCAGTTGATAACGGAAGGCTGGTGGAGACAGACGACGGCTACGTTCGGAAGTCGCAGTGAGTGATTCCACCCAATCGGCATCGATAAAGCTGGCCACATACTCCTGCACCTTCTCAATGCGCTGGGTATCATCTGCAGGCACTTCCAGATTAAAGCTCTGCAGGCTCAGTGAGGTCTGCCAGGTATTGGTTTTCACCATAAACACCGGCAGGCCCGTCTGGAAGGCACGTTCACACAGACGCGCAATCGGTGCTTCAATCTGATAACCACCGGTCAGCAACACGGCACCGATCTCAATACCGTTCATGGCGGCGAGACAAGCTGCAACCAGCACGTCTGGACGATCGGCCGATGTCACCAGCAGTGAACCCGGACGGAAGTGCTCCAGCATATGTGGAATGCTACGTGCGCAGAACGTCACCGATTTCACGCGGCGGGTCTGGATCTCACCTTCGTTAATGATCTCTGCATTCAGATGGCGGCACATATCGATGGCACGCGTCGCGATCAGATCGAAACTCCAGGGTACACAGCCCAGAATCGGCAATGGGCTGTTAGCAAACAGCTGCTTAGGATCGATATTGGCAATATTTGCTTTCGTCGAATCATCGAAAATTTCAGACAGGTCAGGGCGCGTACGACCCTGCTCATCCACTGGCGCATTCAGTTTATTAATGATCACGCCGGTGATGTTTTTGTTCTTACTGCCGCCAAAGCTGCTTTGCGTTAATTCAATGCGCTCTTTCAACTGCGCAGGCGAATCATTGCCCAGCGCTGTCACGAACACGATTTCCGCATTCAGGGTTTTTGCGATTTCATAGTTCAGTGAAGAGGCAAACTGATGCTTGCGGGTTGGCACCAGTCCTTCAACCAACACCACTTCCGCGTCTTGCGCATTAGCGTGGTAGTTAGCAATGATCTCTTCCATCAACACGTCTTGCTGGTTCGAACCCAGCAGTGACTCAACGCGTGACATCTGCAGCGGTTCAGCGGCAGGGATCGCGGAGTTCTTACGAATGATGGTGGTGGTCTGATCGGGCGCATCGCCGCCCGCACGTGGCTGGGCAATCGGCTTGAACACGCTCAGGCGAACGCCTTTGCGCTCCATGGCACGAATCACGCCGAGGCTGACGCTGGTCAGGCCGACGCTGGTGCCGGTAGGGATGAGCATGATTGTACGTGACACTATAAAAACCTCTCAGGTGTTGCAGACTAGCCAAAACAACTCCGTCAGCCTGAGCTGACGGAGAGAAGTGTATTTAGGCGGTCAGACGCGCGGCGTCCTGGGCGATAACCAACTCTTCGTTGGTTGGGATCACCACGGCCGGGCGGGTGCCCTCTTTGTTGATAAAGCCAGACTTACCGAAGCGGGCCGCGAGGTTACGCTCGTGATCCACTTCAAAGCCCAGCAGACCCAGTTTCGCCAGCGCCAGCTCACGCACCATCGCCGCGTTCTCACCGATACCACCGGTGAATACCACGGCATCCAGACGACCTTCCATCAGCGCGGTGTAGCTGCCGATGTATTTCGCCAGACGATGGCAGAACACGTCCATCGCACGCTTGGCATCTTCTTTAGTCGCGTAGTTGTCTTCAACATAGCGACAGTCACTGGTGACTTCGGTCAGACCCAGCAGACCAGACTCTTTGGTCAGCAGTTTATTGATCGCATCCACACTCATACCGAGGGTGTCATGCAGGAAGAACACGATAGCCGGGTCGATATCACCACTGCGGGTGCCCATCACCAGACCTTCCAGCGGCGTCAAACCCATAGAAGTATCGACGCACTGGCCGTTACGGATTGCAGAGACTGAACCGCCGTTGCCGAGGTGGCAAGTAATGATATTCAGTTCATTAACTGGCTTGTTCAGCATTTTGGCGGCTTCCTGAGTCACATAGTAGTGGCTGGTGCCGTGTGCGCCGTAGCGACGAACGCCGTGCTCTTTGTACAGTTTGTACGGCAGGGCATAAAGATATGACTCTTCCGGCATAGTCTGATGGAATGCCGTATCAAAAACCGCCACATTCTTATCTGACAGATGAGGGAAGTTCTTCAGTGCTTCGTCGATACCGATCAGATGCGCCGGGTTGTGCAGCGGAGCAAAAGAGGAAGCATCTTTAATGCCCTGAATCACCGATTCATCGATGATGACTGATTTTGTCAGCTGCTCGCCACCGTGGACGATACGATGGCCGATTGCAGCGATTTGTGCCGAAAGCTCTGGTTTTTGTGCCAGAATAGTTTTAACAATGAAGTTCAGCGCTTCACTGTGCGCTGCACCTGCACCCAGAGGTGCTTCTTGTTTGCTGCCTTCCAGTTTCCATTTGATACGCGCTTCTGGTAAATGGAAACACTCCGCCAGACCTGACAGATATTCGTCACCGGTGGCTGGATTGAGGATGGCAAACTTAAGGGAGGAGCTGCCGCAGTTCAGAACCAGTACTAACTTCGTTGACATGGAAGTACCTATTGATTAAAGAGTGGCTAAAAATAACGCAATCAGACTAACAGCGTAGCCCATGAATGCTGGTAGATTAATGATTAACATCATGCGGTAGTCAAAAAGAGACCGACATGCAAAAAAAATTTCGGTAATTTTACGCAGATTTTTGAAATCTGCTTAGCGAAACATGGCTCTAAACCGCTCTTTTATTGAGCTGAAGCTTCCGGTAATGTTGCTAAAACGGCGTCAGAATACCCACTGTCACCCGCAAAGACAAAATCTTTTGAAGGATGTCACGTAAAGTTGTGTAGTTATCATTTTATTTTAATCGTTGCAGAATTAGTTGAGGTCTATCATGGCGAATGACACAAGCAATCCCGGCTGGTTTGGTTTATTCCAGAACGGTCAGCGTTACATGAAGACCTGGCCAGCCGATAAGCGACTGGCACCCATGTTCCCGGAAAACCGCGTGGTGACGGCAACGCGTTTTGCCATCCGCTTTATGCCCCCGCTGGCGATATTCACCCTGACGTGGCAAATCGCCATGGGCGGACAGTTGGGACCGGCGATTGCCACTGCACTGTTTGCCTGCAGTCTGCCGATGCAGGGATTGTGGTGGCTGGGTAAGCGCTCCATGACGCCATTGCCGCCGACGTTGCTGCACTGGTTCCACGAAGTGCGCGCAAAACTGGAAGAAGCGGGACAAGCGATTGCCCCTGTTGATGGTAAACCGACTTATCAGGCGCTGGCCGATGTGCTGAAGCGCGCCTTCAAACAACTCGACCGTACCTTCCTCGACGATCTTTGATCGATCATCCCCTTTTACTGCCAGAGAATCTGTGCAGTAACCGGGTTTAAATCAAAGAAAAGTGATGCGGGCAAACACGCATCGCTTTCCTTGTGTAATCATTTATCCATTGTTTAAATCTTAAGCGGCCGTGATGGCCCGGGAGCGAACCGTGGAAATGACCCATGCACAACGACTGATCCTCTCCAATCAATACAAAATGATGGCGATGCTTGAGCCGGAAAATGCGGAGCGCTATCGCCGCTACCAGACCATCATCGAACGGGGCTACGGCCTGCAACTGCGCGAACTGGACAAAGAGTTTGGCGAGCTAACGGAAGCCACCTGCCGCCAACTCATCGATATTATGGAAATGCACCATGCGCTGCATGTCTCCTGGTCGAACCTGAAAGAAGCCAATAGTATCGAAGAGCGCCGTCTGGCGTTTCTCGGCTTTGATGCGGCCACCGAGGCGCGCTATCTCGGCTATGTGCGCTTTATGGTGAACGTCGAAGGACGCTACACCCATTTTGATTCTGGAACTCACGGCTTCAATGCTCAGACGCCGATGTGGGAAAAATACCAACGTATGCTGGCGGTGTGGCACACTTGTCCGCGTCAGTATCATCTTAGCGCGAACGAAATCGCGCAGATTCTCAATGCCTGAATAAGGAGCGACGCGTGGAGTACAGGGGTTTTCTGTTTGATTTGGACGGTACGTTGGTGGATTCGTTGCCTGCGGTGATCCGCGCATGGTCATTGTGGGGCGAGCGCCAGGGTCTTGCGGCGGAAGAAGTCCTGAACTTCATACACGGTAAGCCAGCGATCAATTCACTGCGCCATTTTATGGCAGGCCAGTCTGAAGAGGCGATTCAGGCGGAGTTTATGTGGCTTGAGCGTTTAGAAGCAGAAGACACGCAGGGCGTGCAAGCGATTCCGGGGGCAAAGGCATTGCTCGCCACACTCAACGAACTGCAGATTCCCTGGGCGATAGTGACCTCAGGATCTATCCCGGTGGCTTACGCGCGTCACAAAGCGGCGGGTTTACCCATGCCGGAAGTGTTCATTACCGCAGAAAACATCAAATTGGGTAAACCGAACCCGGAGCCGTATCTGCTGGGTGCTGAACGCCTGGGACTGCCTGCAGCGGAATGCGTTGTGGTTGAAGATGCGCCCGCCGGCATTATTGCCGGGCTGGAGGCGCGCAGTGCAGTGGTTGCGGTTAATGCCCCCACGGATGCCCCGCGCCTGAATGAAGTGACCTGGCAGGTGAAAACACTGGAACCGCTGGTGGTTTCACCTACAGAAAACGGCACCTTTACGCTTTCCGCCAAAGCTTGACAGAACGGGCCATGGCGGCCCGTTTTCTATAATGGGGTGTCCTGAGAAATTTCATCCAGCGACAGGCTAAAGCTTGGAATGAATATCTCTACAAAGTAATCCATTTCGGGGGAACGACGCTGTGACAGTGTTTTCTCCAGACGTGCTTTGGCCAGCAAAAACTCGTTATTTCCTGCTGACAGCTCTTCCAGACATTTCACGTAGGCGCACAGCGCGTCAGCCTGCTTCACCACCGCTTGTTCACTCTCGCTATGCAAATGCTCGTCAATCAACGGACGGTAGGCATCCTGCAATTCCGGCGGCAACATCTCGATCAACTTCTGCTGGGCGATCTTTTCGATCTTTTTGTACTCATGAGCAATTTGCGCGTTGTAATACTTCACCGGCGTGGGTAAATCACCGGTCAGCACTTCACTGGCATCGTGATACAGCGCCAGCATCGCAATACGCTCTGCATTGAGATTGCCGTTAAATTTTTTGTTTTTGATGATGGCCAACGCATGCGCCACCATCGCCACCTGAAGACTGTGTTCAGAGACATTTTCGGTGCGAACGTTGCGCATCAATGGCCAGCGATTGATCAGTTTAAGACGGGAGAGATGAGCAAAAAAGTGGCTACGGGTCATAGACGGTTCCTGTTCTCACGGCGGGGAAGGAGTGCCTTCCCCGAGATGAAAACAGTATATACCCTTCATACTTCGGGTTGCATGTGCGTTAGCTGCGTTCACTTACCCAAGTCGCTCACGCAGGTAAGCAACCTGAATTCATTCACTTGCTGCCTGCATGCATGCATTGTGGGTCAGTGTGTCAGACTACTGACGATAGCCTTGCAGGAAACGACCAAATTTATTGATCGCCATCTCCAGATCATCAACACGTGGCAAGGTGACGATGCGCACGTGATCCGGCCATGGCCAGTTAAAGGCGGTACCCTGAACCAGTAGCACTTTCTCTTGTAACAGGAAATCCAGCACCATTTTTTGATCGTCAAAGATGTTGAATTTCTTGGGATCGATGCGCGGGAACATGTACAAAGCGCCTTGCGGTTTCACGCAGCTGACGCCCGGAATGTCGTTGATCAATTCCCAGGCACGTTGGCGCTGTTCATACAAACGACCACCAGGTGCAATAAACTCGCTGATACTTTGATAGCCACCTAACGCCGTTTGAATCGCATGCTGAGCAGGCACGTTGGCGCACAAACGCATCGACGCCAGCATCTCCAGCCCTTCGATATAGCCCTTAGCGTGTTTCTTCGGACCGTTTAACACCATCCAACCCTGACGGAATCCCGCAACACGGTAGGTTTTAGACAGGCCATTAAAGGTCACGGTCAGCAGATCCGGCGCCAGTGCCGCAATCGAATGGTGCTGTGACTCGTCATACAAAATCTTGTCGTAGATTTCGTCAGCGAAAATGATCAGGTTGTGCTGACGCGCAATCTCCACCACTTCCATCAGCAGTTCTTTGCTGTACACCGCACCCGTTGGGTTGTTCGGGTTAATGATGACGATGCCACGCGTGCGCGGAGTTATCTTACTCCGGATATCGTCCAAATCCGGGAACCAGCCCGCAGACTCATCACACAGATAATGCACAGCTTTACCGCTCGACAGCGACACGGCTGCCGTCCACAAGGGATAATCTGGCGCAGGTACCAGCATCTCATCACCACTGTTCAGCAATGCTTGCATCGCCTGCACAATCAGTTCAGATACACCGTTACCAATGTAGATATCTTCGACGGTAACATCGCGCATATCACGCGCCTGGTAGTGCTGCATAATCGCTTTACGCGCCGAATACAGCCCTTTTGAATCACAATAGCCTTGCGAGCTCGGCAGGTTGCGAATCACATCAACCAGAATTTCATCAGGGGCTTCAAAACCAAACGGGGCAGGGTTGCCGATGTTGAGTTTGAGAACTTTATTACCTTCTTCTTCCAGACGCTTAGCTTCTTTCAGTACCGGGCCACGGATGTCATAACAGACATTTTCCAGCTTGCCGGATTTATCAATTTGAAAATTCATCGTTACCGCCTTAACGGGCAGAGTCCTTTAACCTGCCACCAAAATCAAACCTGCCCAATTTACTCCTCTCACTGTCACAAAAGAAGGGCGGCTTAAGGTTTTGGCGCGTTTGCCAATGATTCCTGTCTTGAGTGGCGTAAAACGCAGTTTACGAAGGTTAATCTGGTTAATAACTCTACTTTTATATTTTTTTGTAATATAAAATGCTGGTGGTTTGTGCTGGCACTGTAAAGCCGCTAATCCATGGAAAATGGAGGTCATTAAGAAATTTTTTATTTACATCCTGCAAAAAAAACCATTAGCGACCTGATGAAATAGTTAAAGAAATCTTGTTGGATGTCGAAGAACTAAACAGTGCCGTTGCAGCCATCGCTGGTGCCATTAAATGTCATGCATTCTTAATCAGTTTAAGGTGGCAGCATGAAGCGCTGCGAAGTGGCCTGTTCTGATAACAGCAGCAGTTTAAATAGCATTTACACTGTAACTTTAACGCAGCTGCAGCAGTTTAAGAACCTGGGGGGTTAAAAAATGAGCGCTGTTGTGGCAGGATGTGGCGGAAAAGGGATTTGGTCAAAAAATGCGATGATTTGATCAAAAACATTTCCCTTTAAAGCGTAAAAATGATTAAGTATAATTTATTATTTGATGCACTTTATCGCTTCGCATCAGCATAACATGATGTTATCTCTTTTTGACCCGCAGGCCGTTTTCGCGGGAAACTAGACAACTACGCAGCTTCCAGCACCTGTGCGACATACGTCTTCGGACCCGAAGTTGTTCTGTCTTATTAGACGGCACTCCTCTGAATACAGAGTGACGTATCCGTCGGCATCCGCCTGACACGATTTTTCCATGACAGCTCCACACAGGGCTGTCATTAAGCACCATTACCTCTTATCTATTTGATAAGTAGGGTAATACACCAGGGTAGTAGTTTTAAAAAATCTTATAAGTGAAGAAAAAACATGACTAATGCAAATCGTCCGATACTGAATCTCGACCTCGATCTGCTGCGTACTTTTGTTGCTGTTGCTGACTTGAATACTTTTGCGGCGGCGGCTGCAGCAGTGTGCAGAACGCAATCCGCAGTAAGTCAGCAGATGCAACGTCTGGAACAATTGGTAGGTAAAGAGCTGTTTGCCAGACATGGACGTAATAAACTGTTGACGGAGCATGGCATTCAGTTGCTAGGCTACGCCAGAAAGATCCTTCGTTTCAATGACGAAGCGTGCACCTCTTTAATGTACAGCAACATCCAGGGCGTACTGACTATCGGCGCCTCCGATGACACTTCCGATACCATTCTGCCGTTCCTGCTTAACCGCGTAACGTCGGTCTATCCGAAGCTGGCCATTGATGTGCGCGTCAAACGCAACCCGTTCATGATGGAAATGCTGAATCAGGGTGAGGTTGATCTGGTTGTCACCACGTCCAGTCCTGGTAATTTCACCCATCAGGTCCTGCGTACTTCTCCGACGCTTTGGTACTGTGCTGCGGATTACATCTTCCAGCGCGGCGAAGCCATTCCACTGGTGCTGCTGGATGAACCAAGTCCGTACCGTGACATGGCGATCGATCACCTGAATGAAGCGGGCATCCCATGGCGCATTTCGTATGTTGCATCAACGCTGGCAGCAGTGCGTGCGGCAGTGAAAGCGGGTCTGGGTGTCACAGCACGCCCGGTTGAGATGATGAGCCCAGAGCTGCGTGTAATGGGTGCGGCTGAAGGGCTGCCAGTATTGCCCGATACTCAGTACCTGCTGTGCCGTAATCCAGACAGTGATAACGAGTTGGCGCTGGCGATCTTCAACGCGATGCAGTCCACCAACGATCCTTACAATCTGACGGCAAATGCAGATGGCACCCTGCTGCTGGATGACGAAGAGTAAGGTCAACAATAGCGGGTTATTCCTTCACGTTGGAATACCGGTTAATTGTTAAAACTTATTAAAATGAGCCTTAGACTGATAAACATCAGCTAAGGCTTTTTTTATGCATTTTAATTCACGCTTTCTAACGCGATTCACCACCAATAATTTTCCTCTCTTCCTGAAAAATGGAAATTGTTCCATTTTTGCTCAAAGTGGAACTTCTTTATCATTCCGTGCCATCTTTCCCAGGGCATTTGCCTGTACCGATCGCCGATTTTTACAGCAAAAAACACCATTATGTGTTCTGGATCAAAAAAATACCCCCTATAAGGGGGGGGAAATCCCTGTAAGACCTGTCAAAATATGATTGTTAAATGCACGATCCATGCATGTGAATACCCGCTACACTGAAATTAACCTCACAAACTGAAGCGATTTAGCTGGTATGATGGGGTTCGTTTGTTAATAATATGCTACGGGTGTTAATTAATGTTTGGATGCTTTTGTCAAAGTTGACAAAAGGTTATAGAAAGGAGTAAAAAACCCCATAAAATTGCTGCTTATTTGATAATGACAGCATAG
>Ga0157363_1006185_pt1 | contig 11231 bp, 3 predicted proteins | sample AttsexASBM1_FD_111477 | JGI IMG/M metagenome (GOLD analysis project Ga0157363, IMG submission 111477) | Fungus gardens microbial communities from leaf cutter ant in Ribeirão Preto, State of São Paulo, Brazil - Atta sexdens ASBM1 | ecosystem: Host-associated > Fungi > Mycelium > Unclassified ...
ATCAGAATAGGGACGTTCTGCGAACACACGTTGGCACTACGTTTAAAAAAAGTCCGCTAGCAGACGAGAACACGTTGGGAACTGGGATACCGAGCATGGAACTCGGGCGCTCGAAAATTATGTGGCCGACTGATATATTTCCCATTCGCTTTGAATTAATGTATCGCCAATATTACGGCGATGCATCAAAAACCGCCTGACCCCTCCTCCATCGTGCCGTCTAAAAATTGCCGTTGTTGATGTATTGGAGTGCCACGCGAATATACCGCCATGCACCACGGTGAATTGTGTTGCACCGATCATGGTGGTGCATAGCTGCGATGTAATGTATACCTATTTCTTTTTTTTTTGACTCCTGCTGACTGACATTCCAATGATGTTTATGTCGATATTACTCATGCAAACGCGCAATCTTTGCGTTGATAAAATTTCAATCGATCGGTCATGTTATGTAAAAAAATCGCGCGATTCTGACAAATTTCTAAAAGCTCAAATAAAAAAATCAAATAAAAAAAAACATTCCTTTTATTGAATTTCATCCGAGCCACGTTAATGCGATGATCTGTCAATACTATAAATATTTAATTCCTGTGTAATCTCTATAGAGATTCCAGGTTCTGATATATCTCGTGCAGACGAGAGGCTTATCGAATTGATAAATGTGATAACGAGCTTCTTTAGGGATACTTTGAGTTATTTATGTCAAATTTACTTATCTTTATTTACTACAGTTGTAAACGTTGCTTTGTGGAGCATTAGAAATTAATAATGACCTGTACGCTAGAGCACGCTTACTCGCCGCAAGGGATGACGATACAGTGCAACTAAGAGAGAGAGATAGAGGAGTCACATGATATATTTTATATGAGGCAGCGCTTCTGGACATATTCCTATTAAGGTCAAGAGATCGTATATCGATTACTTCGGAATTCTTACTACGACAGCGATAAAGTCCGACGCAACTGTTAAAACAAATTTGTTATTCGAAGCTTAAAGTCTCACAACTTGAAAGAATTGCATCCGAAACACATTCATCACCAAATCGGTGTGTTTTAAATCCCACGAAACGTTGCATCTTCTGGTACAAAGGCAATTTAAACGAATGGCCGTTTTTCTTTGTGAAAATAGAAGACAGCAGGGTAGTGTTTTCCACACCGGACAACAACACCATGGCCAGTTGCCATGGTTCCCATGCAATTAAAGAAATGGTACTTCGAAGATAGATATATTCACGAAGCTATCGTTTGCGTTACCTAAGAAGCTATCCTCCGTTTTCTTCCTCCTTTCTCCTTCACCATGTTTAATTCCCTTACGTCCTATTTTGCAGCGTTGCATATTTATGAGTTTTACAAGCAGCTAGCGAAAGGCGCTTTCAATACTCGTGCATTTTAAGCCAAAGGCTCGATTAGGAAACCCATTCTTTTCTCATTGTTTACTCGCAACACCAAACAAAATGTTTTATTGTTAACATTTTTTGTTGACAATCCTTTATTTCATTAATACAGTAACTTATTAATCGTACTCTTATATCACAATATTCCGTGATTAATAATCTATTTTTGTCTTTGATTCTTTTTATTTTTGCTGCGTTAATGCATTAACAAAAGTGATGTAAAAATAATCATAAACTTGGTCATAAATTGTTTTCCAATGTATATTTAAATAAAAAAATGTTTCTCATAGCTTATGCAAATAAACCTTTTACTTTTGTATGACCAGTAATTATAAATTATTTTTCTTTTCTTAATGTAGAGTCACAATAAAAAGATTTAATTTTCTGTCTGCTACACATGCACTCAGCTCAACCGACTATCCGCATGTACATTGCACTATAACGGACATATGTGCCGGATTTTGAGCGAATTTTCATTAAAACTTTACGACATTTTACGTACCGACGAAAAAAATATCTTGTCATTCGTTTAAATAGAATACTACTGCTGTCTGCCATATTTATTTTTGTGCTATCATAAGTTTCGCTTCCGAATAATTAAAATACAGTTACATAAGATAAATATTCACGATAGTTCAACGTTATCGAGTCTACATCGTGCGATCAGTCATCCAAAAAAAAAAGCTCAACGCGTCCATAAAAATACTATGTTTCTATATTATTCTGCACAGGGTCGATAAAATGGAAAATGAAAAACCGCCAGATCGAAGTAATCCCGCGATATGTACTCAACGTTACCGTATATACACATATCGAATTATAGACGTGCATCAGCGACGGATCGAATACAGGACATATTCAATATGCGGCGCTTGCTATTTGCATAGTCATCGAATGTGGCTGTATTGAGCGAGAAGAGCACAGATCGAAAAGAGAAATTATGAGAGCGATAATGAGAAGGACAAAGAGAGAATGTAGAATGGGAAAGAGAAAATAGGAGGATAGAAACAGAGTGAAAAGCGATGGTCAGTAGTGCTTTGGGAATAATCAGCGCGAAGCAAATGCATCCGATATTCCATGGAATTGACCCTTCCATGACTGGCCGAAAATGCAAACAATGATGAAATCTCCGTGAGGACCGAACGATTATACTCTCGGGATTTTGCGTAACGTTAATATCCACGGCAATGTTTGACGTGGCCTGATATTCGTTGATAATCACCGTGTCCAAACGGTCAGATTATTGTTGTTCCGCGATATAGTACCGATTTTCTCACGAGTCATTCAGATGCATCAGGATCTGTTCGGCAGAAAAAGGCAAACTTCGTATCGATACTTTTTGCACTGTTAATTATTTACACGTACATTATCTGGTTTCGAGCAAACGAATTGTAAACGGAAATTGTGAGGCTCAAAGATAATAGGACGCCAACATGCGCGTGATTATCTGAGCTTCCGTAATGCGCTTAGTGTGATTAAAAGAATAATTAATGGAACGAGATTCTACGAGAAAGCATGTGCTCATTGGAGCAACAAATGTTACGCTGATACATTTATTAACCATGGAAAGTCATTTGACAAACTATTAAGCTAAAAACACGAAACAAAATGTAAGCACCAACGTAACAATAAATTAGCACGCTTTGTGAACTTCTCTCGTAAAGCATGTCACCCCACAATACAAATTGTATACGTTATAATAGTATGTCGAAAAACAGTCGTATAAAATTATACCTATTCATAAACGTCATTCCTTTCACGACACATATACACATACATAAATTACATTTATTACGCGATCTCAGGTATTTAAAGCTATTTAATTACATCATAACAATGTAAAATCATAAATTCATCATTATTTCGTTAAGTATTTATTGCACGATCAAATGTTTCTTACAATTATTTAATTTTCATTTGTGGAAATCGCCGTTAATGCAAACATCGCTACGTAGTAACGATACTAATATTTACACATAAAATAAACATGCTTTTCACGCTAAAAGAGAAATGAAGATATCCCAAGCTTCATATAAACATATTGTAAACATTCGTTTAATATCATTGAAAAGCATACATGTCTCGTTGTATGGTTTAATAAAAAAAGAATTATGCATTTCCAAGGAAAAAAGTAGATAATTTTCATTCTCTCTTTCATTATCCCAAAACGCATAAGATAAATACGATTAGGAGCAACTGATTTATTTTTATTTATGCGAAACAACGCTATATTCAATTTTCCTCGCTTTCAAAGTTGAAGCACGTGCTAGTATCAATATTCACTGTGAATTATATTATATAACACAGCGGGCTATTCAGCATGTACCAGATCTCTCGCGATGAAGGAACCGGCGCGCACCAGTCAGGGGTCTAATTCTTATTCACGCGGCGTAAACCGATCTCTTTAATCGGTACTCCGACCAGAATTTAGGATTTCTCAAACTGCCTTTTCTGGTCCCAGGTAGTTTCCGTTGCCAGCAGCATCTTAACGATTTCAAATCGTTTAGTCCATCCATCTCATTTCTTTTCCCTCGCGATGATCGTCAATTCAGAACATTTTCAATCTTTTTCACCTTTGAACATCTCGTTATTAAGAATTTGGTAGAAAAAGTTCAAAAAATAATAATAGAGCGTTTTCCATTTTCTGATTAATAAATTTCGATAAAGAAATGAAAAAAAAAACAGATATCTACGCGATTAGGATGAGTAGGAGGAAAAGGAACGCAATCTTAGAGTGCATGCCAAGACGTAAGAGAAACTGCAAAATGGAACGAAGTTGCAGCGGAATTCGAGCGTTGGTAGTTTATTCCCGTACTTTAATTACCTAGTTATCCCGGCGATTTACATAATGTATCTTGCCCATCCTATACGGCATCGACTCCGCAGGCGAGGATTTCCAATCGGTTCGACTCCCTCGTGGATACCTAATCGTGCCGAAGGTAGCGTATAAGGGGAGGAGGATCCATGAGGAAGGAAGGGCACTCCAAGGCTATTAATTCCTTTAGGCTGCGGATCGTTATAACCCATTGTTCCCCACGGAACTCGCAGCGAGCCGTTCGTATAGCAGTGATATGTAGAGACACGCGCACGGATTCGCGATCTCAGTAACATTGTTGTCGGCTCTAAGTAGATTTAAAAAGCAGAAATTGTAGATCGCGAATAAATTTATTTGTTAAATGCATATCTCCGTTGATAGTTTTATGCTAGTTTTATCTGTAATTAAAATATCAAAATTGTGTCGTATTTTTCCAGCTATAATTTCTTCACAATATGTATAACGTTTTTGAAAAAAAAAATAGAACCAAAATTTTTAAAAATATTTAATTAGAATTAGTAACAAACAAAAATGACTATAATTTTGAGATATGTATATACGCTATAGACACATGTGTCAAAAATTGATATTATACATTAAACAATCTCAAAGCATAAGAAAAAAATCCCAGATTAATTTAATAAGTTCTAATTAATTGAAAATCTCACGAAATATATGTACGTTGTTGTTTGCGCTTCAGATTGTGCAATTACTGAGTGTAGCAAACGTGACTGATACAATATTCAGATTATAATTTATATCAATGTATTATCACGAATAAGTCATATATATCACTGCTGTATAATATGAATGCAATATTACACTGGAAAGCTAATTCAGTCTCATTTGCTTAATGTAGAGCTCATTCTCAGTCTATCCTATATACCTGTGCATTATCAGTGAAAGCGAATATCCTATCACGTACCGCATGTGATAGATATGTGGCATTATATAGCTATCAAGTAGATATATAGATCAAAATAGATATACTGTGTACATCACGTCCTATTATGTGTCACATGAGTTGGACCTATAGAACGGAATATATAGCGAGATGCGTCTTACACTGCTGACGACGGAAAGCAATCATCGGTATTTTAATACTTCATACAAATGTACCTGCATTTCTCAAGGTATCTATAGTAAGAAACTATATCTTACGAACAAGATGATGTACAAAATATTTCGTAAATGGATTAACTGGTGCTTGTTGCATCATCTGTAGACAAAAAAGAATAAATAATATTTCATAAAATTTATTAGTTTCTTTTAAAAATATATCAAGTGTATAATCTTCGTAAAAAGTAATTGGAATTAGAAATTTATACTTTCGGTATAAAAATAAATGTTACATTAATATGAAAGTTCAATAAGGTCAATATTCATATTTAACAATGTAATTAAAAGTTTAAATTTTTTCATTTTATTTTCATTATTTCCTAAAAACATGTTTATTTCTTATTAAAATAATTTCTAGGTTTTAAATTGCTATCTTTTTATATTACTTTCAAACATAGAAAAATCTGTAATTTTTTTCATTTTTTCGTTTTATTAATACATGCATGATACACCTTTAATGTTCAATTAACGACATTTAACGACGAAACACAAAGGAGACGAATCTTTTACAGAGAATGACTTTTTATTAAACCGATCTTCAGTGACTTTACTTTAAATGTGTTAATAAAGTATTGTAAGTAGATTCTATAGTTATTAACTAAAGAAAGAGCAGAAGAAAATAAGGAGTAAAAAGGAAGTTCTAGAGTAAGTTCTAAACCAATAAACTTCGTATTTCTGCGTGGAGGTATAGCTTTTAGTAAATGACCATAGTACCAGTTTAAATATTGTTGCAAAGTATCTCATAATGATTCTTGAAGAAGAAATATCATTCCTCCTCATACATAAAATATAAGATAATTTGAAAGTTATCCAAAGATCTTATATTTTCTTTATGTTATTTTCATAAAATATTCTTTCTAGTTGTTTATAATTAGTTTATAATTAAGCTCCCTCTTGTATTATTTATATAAAAGCTAAAAGAAACGACGACATAAATTGTTTTGAGAGTACTCCATGTAACATTCTTTTTCTATTTTCATCAACAGATTACGATCACGCGACATGGGCACTGAAACCCCATGTAATGTATTAACAAACGCGACACACCTTCAGTACAAAGTTAGCTCGTTTATATTCTTTTTGCTCGCGTGCAAAAAACCGTGGTGAGATTACGGCTGTACGGGAATGCTTTCAACGATAAACTCTCGCATTATGCATAAGTCTCTTTCGGAGCGAGCGTTGTTATTTCTATGAATTTCAAACCGCATTCACGCGTTTCTATCTCCAGGCGCACATGTACACGAGTTTACGCTCATAGAATCGAAGATTAGCGTACGCGTCAACTCTCACGATTTCGAAGACACGCGTACTCGCGGATCTCGCATACGTAGCGGACTCGGTCGTGCAAGATCCCACGGAGGCCGTAGAAAACGTGACCAGACGATCATAACTTGAAAGTAGTCGGCGAACAACTACTAAGGGGCGGGTTAACGAGGCCGCCCTGTGAGGGTTAATGGGTTAACAGGACAACACGAGGCCTGCTATATCGTAGTAGCGTCGTCCCTAATTCACAACGCGTGGGAGCCGGCTTAAGGGGGATACGAGGCTCTCGAGTTCTGATAAAGTGGCCTTTCTTCCTGACAACATCGCGATTAAACGAACATAAATGTAGTACTACTCCTCGCGCATACGAATATTCATCTTGCTATAAACGTGGGTGTATTACGCTAATTATAATCCTTAATGTTGACTTTTAGTATAAAGATTTTGATTTATGGCTACTTATTAGATTTATCATGAAATCATTTGAAATTAGCAGTCTTTAATACAATATATAGGAAAGAAGAAATTATAAATTTACAATTTAAAATAAAATTAACATGTTAACAAGTGAATTTCTTTTTTGGTACATTATAACAAAAAATTGAAAGTAGTGCAAAAGCTTAAAAATTTTGTATTTAGATTTGAAAAAGCTTCAATCTTCTCAAATCCCCGAGTTGAGGATGAATGAAAATTCTTCATTATGCCGCGAGAGATGAAAAAATAAAATTTTTCAGAATACCAAACGTTGTTGCCTGCTCCTTTAAAAGCAAGTCTGAACAAATGTATTCGTTTATTCATGTACCTCATAGTTATTATCCACACGTATTTGTTTATACTTGTATCTTGAAAAGGTGAAATTTACTTTGTCATAGCGCAAGGTAAACGCGGAAGGTGGAAAATTGCGAGCAATAGAGAGAGAGAGAGAGAGAGAGAGAGAGAGGGGGGGGGGTATGAAAGAGGAAGAAGACACAGAAGCATAAAAGAAGCGTAAAAGAAGCAAAAGAGGCAATCCGGATACGAAACGAAGCATGTCATGGGTTGAGTCTACTCAAATCGAGTAGAGGGTCTCGGGAGGTGACACAACTGACACCTCGTAATACCGAGACTTGGACCGCTGCCAGTTTGCATAAGAATTGCACATCCCATGCACACCCGATGCGCTTGTATTGAGAGCTGGTAACCTCCGTCTCTACCGCAGCTTGCTATCCATTCGATAGTCAATACGACGTGACACAACATGTCGCTACGTGCGCGTTCCCAGTTTGACGCTTCCAATCTGTGTTATATAAAGGATAAACCAATAGAATATCATAGCTACATAAAGAATGCGACTATCTCACAATGTTATCTCGAAAATAAACGTTCTGTATTTGCTAGTGAAGATCGAAAAATACAGCTGCAACGCGCGAATTGTTCTGTCTCAAAGATGGAAAATTTTAAAAACTTCGATTCTCTTTTTAAAACAAAATTTATTTCCATAAAGAATATGAAATATTTGAAATATGTCTATCGATAATCTAGGATGTACAAAGTTCTTAAATTGCAAAAACATACAAAAAAAAGAACAAGTATAGATAGAATATTATTTTGACAATTGTTCAATATATATTGTGAATTGTGCATTGAAACTGGAAAATATTACAGGGCTTGCAAATATTTCTCCATAATTATTTATGAACAATAATTAAGATATAATTTTAGTCATCAAAGGTTTGGTGGCAAAAGTAATCTTTAGCAAAAGACATAACTGCAAAACGCAAAGCGATTCCCGTGGTGATCCATAATGTAACGACCGCCCATCCTCAGAAGAACTGTATTTATCTCTTGCGCGTACGACCGCCGACTTTAAACGGTATTCAGCGCACCACCGATTACAGAATTTACGGTGCATGTTATTTATCGACTATTGAATTTCAGATCAATTTTGCCCTCTAATTCATATCCGTGCAAGCAGCTTATCATACAAATCCATGTAAGATCATGGACGCTTCGATTATCATAAGAGATCTCCCATGTTCCTCTTGCGTAAAACGACAGGGAGATCTTATCTTTCCGCCACTGTTACTCAACGTGTCATCCGTTTGTTATCCTTCGTCGATTGGTACTGCCACTCGAGATTTCACGCGCACACTATACAATTTTCGCTCCTTCCGTAACTTCAAGCAACCCTCGAACAAAGTAGCGGGAATTCTGCTACACTTCTATGATAATCTCGCGCTCGCGTGATTCTTATTTGAGACGATCCTCTGAAGTTACCGGTTTCATTAATCTCCACACGGACGATCTGATATTAAATCAGTATATATACGCTGCTCAATAATGCATTTATGGCGAGACGCTATATCATGCTCGCACCTTTTTTATAATCCACACGTTATAGTTTGCAACATAGTGCCTGGAATTGCTCATACAGAACGTAATCGTAAGAAAGCGAGTTAATCGCATAATATATCTACGAGCATAGAAAATATACCGGCGTACTTATCAGACGATATTACATTAACATGTAACGAAGCGGAAAATCGTAACAACAGTTGTTATTTAGAATTATACATGCACGCATGCGTCTTATCTCGGCAATGTACACGCAGGTGTATGTGTTTCATATTGGGCGCCCCTAACTTCTCGGGTAAAGTAACATGTAAATTTCTCCGCTCTTGATCAGCATGGCACTATCAGCCAAGTCATTATTTGCGAGATCTGATTCGCGGAGGCATGTCGTTCAGCGCTTTGGCAGGAATGCGGAGCGCAATGATCATTTAAACGATACGTATCGCAGCGTCGACGAATAAGCGCGTATATATGTTGCAGTGCTCTCATCTACTGTCCGGCGATTTGAGGATTTCAGGTCAAATTCTTGTCGTCCCGTTTCATAAAACGTTTCACTCTGAAATTGCTATTTCTCCTCTCGATACACGACTCTATCAATTACATTAGTTTTTACTCAAACGGAAAACTTGACTTCTTGCTCATTGAGGCTAAAAACCTCCGGGTGATCTTCATCCTCGTAATCGCAGGGGAAAAAATCGTAATTGCATCGATTTAAAACCTTTTCCGATTCGAAGTTAAGTTCCATTAAGCTCCAAGATTTCTTACTGGCTGATACGCTCATATATCTCGATGATGCATGCAAGAGTCGATTCCATCGGAACCTCGTCCTGTTTGACAGTACTTAAAAAACTCAAAGTCGTGCAAGATCATGTCCATCATAACCAACTAATGTTTTAGAGCAGTTGCAACTTTATAATGTTTCTTTTGACAGTCTTCATTAATCAAAAGAAAATGATAAAAAACAAAATCAATCCCTTACTATTATTATTTTAAAATTATTACTATTAATAATAAGTACATTGGTGCCAACAATTTCATTTTCTTTATATTGTGTTATCATCTGTTTTTAACTATAAATTAAATTTTATTAAATATTGTCCTTTCTTGATTAGCAATAAAATTTTCTTTAAAGAAAACTTACTGCTAATGTGAAAGAACAAATGACATCTTTCAATCTCTTCTTTATACAAATTGTGGAAAATACAGCACGTTCTTTTCAAAGACAATTATGGATAATTTATATTTTAAATTACCTTCTTATATGTTAACGTATCATAGCGTTACTTATCTTTGTGCTGACTAAGAATGCATGTCCGTAGACGATGTCTGATTTTATCTATGTACATCGACGTTACTACCGATCAAAGAACTGCTGATCCCGCGAGGCACTGTAAGTTTAAACTGTCTATGACTACACGGAATTTTACAAGGACCTTCTTTGACATAGTCATCCTTACATGCAGATCGAAATTCTGCGGACAATACCCGTGGTGACTATCAATTCGCATACTAGATTACATGCCAGCGTGAATCGATCGATTTTGTCAACGTTTGTATTTTATATACATCTATAATAACTCTATATACAAGAAATTCTATTACATTAAATTTTAGTAACAAATTTTTTATTGAGAAATTGTTAAAATCAATTAAAAATATAAAATCATAGATTACCACGCAGTTTTCTATTATAATTTTCGATATTATATAATAATTGTACTTTCGTTTTTATAAATTAGTTTTTATAAATTAAGATTCTATCATAAAAAAATAAATTTCTACTTAAACTTTAAATTAAGAAATGTGATTTTGTTACCAACTCATTGTCCAGGAACCAAATTTATCAAAGGCCTCTCACAATTTAAATTGCTCTGAAATTGTCGATACCTTTACCTACATTCTTATCCAGGAAAAACCCAAATTGATGAAAGAATCCGTTATTAAATTTAAACTCAATTTCACGGGGCAACCATGTACGTGTTACGTGGATGAATGAGTGAACGGTACGACGATGAAAAAATTCTCTTGCGAGACCGCAATACATCTAATTAATCGCCATATCTCACGGGGAAAACTCAGCTTTATTAAAACTGCGTTAAACGAGATGAATTTACGGAATCAACAAAACTTTTTCTCGCGCTACGCAGCGAGAATAATGCGAAAAAAGAGAGAACCTTGTAATAAGACGACATCTCAAGAGCTTCTGTCTTGAGAAAGAGACAAGGAAATTCCACTCGCCGTTTTCTCTACGGAAATTTTATTATGCTTCCGTGAAGAGTTTCTTCGCGCAAAGAACGAGCGAGAGATGAG
>Ga0157363_1006186_pt1 | contig 11231 bp, 6 predicted proteins | sample AttsexASBM1_FD_111477 | JGI IMG/M metagenome (GOLD analysis project Ga0157363, IMG submission 111477) | Fungus gardens microbial communities from leaf cutter ant in Ribeirão Preto, State of São Paulo, Brazil - Atta sexdens ASBM1 | ecosystem: Host-associated > Fungi > Mycelium > Unclassified ...
CCTGATCGGGATCTGCGCGGCTGTCTTCCCTGCGTCCGTGACCATCGTTCTGGTTGCGGCTTCCAGCATGATCTGGCGGATCGTCACGGCTGTTCTGGATGCGGAAGATACGCTCCCACCCGCCCTCGACGAAGTGGCCACCGGCCTGCGGATGACAGGATGGCAACGCTTCTGGCGCTTGCAGATTCCCGTCGCAGTACCGCTGACAACCTTCAGGGCCATGCAGTCTATGCCGGCGTTCTGGGGCCGTCTTCTGGCTGCGGAAGGTCTGATAATGCTGATGAGCCATCGGACGAATGAAGGATGCGGCGCGGCAGTTCTTCACGCCATGCTGGATCACCACCCGCTCAGAATCGTCGAAATCTCGCTCGTCATTCTCCTGCTGATCCTTCTCGTCGATCAGGCCGTCATGCGTCCGGTTCTGGGTTGGGCGCAGCGTTATCGGCCTGAAGGCCCTTTGGAGGAGCGCCCTCGTCCCCAGTCCTGGCTTCTGACGGTGTGGCGGCGGACAAAACCGATGCTCTGGTTCAGCGGAACATTGGGCGAGGCTTTCGCCTGGATCGGAAACTGGCGCATCGGGCGTCCCCGGAGCATTCTTCCCGAACAGGACGTGGCTTCCCGCGAGTTCCCCCGAGCGATCCTTCCGGTCCTCTCGCTGCTTGTGCTGGTTTACGCGATCTACCATGCTGGCTTGCTACCGCTTGTTCCATCGGATCTCGCCGAGAGTATCCTGACGCTGTCGCATGTCTGTGGAACGCTGGTCCTGAGTCTTCTGGTGTGGGTCCCCTTGGGGCTGCTCATCAGCGAAAGCCGGGCGTCCCTACGCAATGTCTGCCGAAATGCTGCCGCGGCCTGCGGCCTTTTTCCGGCTGTCCTGCTCTATCCGCTGTGTCGGGAACTGGGTCTCAATTCCGCGATCGTGCTGCTTTTTCTGGGCGCACACTGGCTGGTCGGGATCGTGGTGCTGGACGCAGCAAAAGCTATTCCTTCAGGACTGCGACAGGTCGCCACCGGCCTGAGACTGCGAGGTTTACTCCTGTGGCGCAGGCTGCTTCTGCCCGCCATCGCCCCCGAACTCTGCGGCGGTTTGCTGACGGCTGTGGTGCCGGTCTGGAATGCCGTGATGGTGGCGGAGGCTTTCGTGCCGTCCGATAGCGGTCTGGGCGCCACCCTGCTGTCCGAAGTGCTCGGCGAGGCCTTGGGCGCGCAGATCCTTGCCCTGATGCTGCTGACGCTGCTGTCCATGCTGCTCGACCGTCTGATCTTGCAACCTCTCGCCGTGAATGCGGCCCAAAAATATACCCTCTGAACCTCAGGCTGAAATTCCAGATCCATGAAATCCCTCCTGTCCCTTCGCGAATGTCGCCAGACTTATCTTAAGGAGAGCAGCACGGATCTGGTCGTGCTCGATCACATCAGCTTCGATGTGAGAGCTGGAGAAATCCTCGGCCTTCTCGGACGTTCAGGGTCCGGGAAATCTTCCCTGCTGCGGATCATGGCCGGACTGACGCCGCCGATGTCGGGAGAGGTGCTCTGGCAGGACAAGCCCGTGACCGGCCCGCTGGATGGCGTGGCGACCGTCTTTCAGTCCGGTGCGCTGTTTCCCTGGCTGACGCTGCGGCAGAATGTGGCTCTGGGTCTGGAAATGCGCCGTCTGCCGCGGGCAGAACGCGAAGCCATGACGGATGCTGCCATCGCGGTCATGGGGCTTGAAGGCTACGAAAACGCCTATCCGAAAGAACTGTCAGACGCCCTCAGCCAGCGCGTCTCCTTTGCCCGCGCCTTGGCCCTTCAGCCGTCGCTGTTGCTGCTGGACGAACCGTTTTCAGCGTTGGACATGCTGAGTGCGGAAAACCTCCGCACCGACCTCATTGAACTGTGGGATGAAAAACGCCTGCCTCTCAAGGCCATGCTTCTGGCGACGCACGGGATTGAGGAAGCCGTCCTGATGTGTGACCGCATCCTCATTTTCTCCTCCAGCCCCGGCCGCGTCACGCATGAGATTGCGGTGCCCTTTCCCCATCCCCGTAACCGTGAGGACGAGGATTTCCGCCGCTTCGTGGATCAGATCTACACGCTGATGACCCGTCGTGCTCCGATCGTGTCTGAAGCGGAGCTGGTGCAGTCAAATTCCGGCTCAGGTGAAAGCCTGCCACCCTTCTCCATCGTCCTGCCCGATCTCGCCGTGGAGGTTCTGGTCGGGCTGATGGAAGTCCTGCAAAGTGAACCGCTATCCGGTCGTGCGGATCTGCCGGAGCTGGCACAGCGGCTTCAGATGACGCTCGATGACCTGCTGCCGCTCGGAGAGTCGCTCCAGCTTCTGGATCTGGCGGAACTGGAAGATGGCGACATCCTGCTTACGCCCGATGGTCAGGCCTTCGTTGAAGGCGATTTCGACACCCGCAAGGACCTGATGCGGACCGCACTGCTCCATCACCTGCCCCTGCTCCGCTCCATCCGCGGCACGCTGGACGAGCGTTCAAGCCACGTCGTGGACGCCGCGCGTTTCCGCAAGGCCATGGAAGAGAGCATGTCGCCCGATTACGCCCGCCAGACCCTCACGACTGCGATCGGCTGGGCCCGCTATGCCGAACTCTTCGACTACGACGAAGAGTCCGACCGCTTCCATCTGGAAAACGAGGAGTAAACCTCAGGCACAGCAGACGCGCTTGTCCGCAATCGCCTGCGTGAAGGCTTTCCAGTCCTTTTCGCTCTGATCGGCGTAACGAACCGCAAAATCGGCAATGGCGGAGGCAAAGGACTGGCCTTTCCCCAGATAACCCGCCAGCAGCGAAAGATCGGCCGACCGGCCATGCGACCGCCCGAGCGTGCGCCCACATAACGCCGCATATTCGGGTAGAAGAGCGTTCTCGATTTTCTCGCCGATCATGGCCAGACGCACATCCTTGGTCTGACGGACATAGAAGTCCCGTCCCCCGCCAGCCTTGCGGCCCGTCTGGGACGTTGTGTGTTTGCCCGTGGTCTGGGTCCAGCCCAGAAATGTGTCCGAACTGGCCTGCATGATCCGCTGTCCCGTCACGACGCGCTCCCCGTGATTGGGAAGGTCCACTGCGCCCTGAAAGGGCTCAAGCACGGATGTCTGGGCTTCCTTGATCTGAAGAATCAGCGGCTCATGATCTGCCGTCGTGAAGAGTCCGAGCGCACAGAACGTCCCGACGCTGCCAATCCCCACAACCTTGAACAGCACGTCCTGCAGTGCATAGCGTTCCAGCACGATCCTGCGCTCGGGCGGCAGATCGCTGACATAGCGCGCAAAGGCGCCACGGACGATATCGTTATGCTGCGGCAGGCGCGTGACGAAGGGCGGGTGCTCCTTCAGACGTACCGAGGATTTGGGGTCGATCATCCCGAAATGACCGGAAATAGCCCCAAGTTGTGACTGGATTTTCTCCATCATGCCCGTGCGCGTCGTATCGTCCTTGATGCCGTCTATGACGGCCCGCAGATCAATCCGCACATTCCAAGCCTGAAGCGGCGTCAATTCCGACAGACGCGCAATTTCTTCGACATACTGCCGGACGGCGGAAACGGCCAGACGGCGACAGTGCTTTTCAGACAAGGACGCCTCGCGCCCGGCCAGCACAAGGCTGGTTGCCAGACGTTTGAGATCCCACTCGAATGTCGCCGGTGCCGTCTCGTCGAAATCATTGATATCGAAAACGGGCAGCCCTTCCGGAGATGGATAGCAGCCGAAATTATCGAGATGGCAGTCTCCGCAGGACTGAACGCGGATCCCGGTCGCGGGTGTAAAAGACAGGTCTGAGGCCATGATGGCCGCTGCCCCGCGCAGGAATGCGAAGGGCGACGCCTTCATGCGCTGATGGCGGATGGGAAGCAGGTCCGCAATCCGGCTCTTTCCCTGCTCCAGCAGAATTCCGATCGGATCGGGCCGTGTGGCTGGAGGCGTCCAGAGAGCGTGGCTGCTGCGCTTGACGGTTTTGCGGAGTGCCACGCCCGCTGCGTAGCGGGCCTGACGGGTACGGAGCGTGGGAAAGGCGGGAGTTTCTGTCATGGTTTGTCACGTTATCCGAAAAATGCTCCATGACAAAGCACCCCGCGTCTGTCAGTCTGGCTGTTTGAGGCGGTCCCGATAGAGCTTGCGCGCCTTGGCAACCTTGGGCGCCACGACGGCTGCACAATAGGCGGTCTGCGGGTTGCGGGCGAAATAATCGTGATGCTTTTCCTCAGCGGGCCAGAAATGGGCCGGACCTTCAATGGAGGTGACGATCGGCTCCGGCCACAGACCTTCCGCCGTAATTTCATCCAGAACTTTGCTGGCAGTGTCCTGCTGGGCGGCATCGCCAAAAATAACGGACCGATACTGCGTACCGATATCGTTGCCCTGACGGTTGAGCTGTGTGGGATCGTGCGTCGTGAAGAACACGCGTAGTACGTCTTCCAACCCGATTTCAGCCGGATCGAACACGACTTTCACAACTTCGGCATGGCCTGTTCGGCTTGTGCATACGTCTTCATAGCTCGGGTTTTCAACACTGCCGCCAGCGTAGCCCGGCTCAGCCGAAATGATGCCGCGCAGGCCTGTAAAGACGGCCTCGACGCACCAGAAGCAGCCTGCGCCAAGGAGAATGGAGGACAGGCTGGAAGACGGGGTCGTCATGATGATGCTCCGTTAAAAGGACAGCCTCCCATATGGGGAGGCCGAACCTGTCTGACGAGTTCACTGAATGGATTGCGGTGCTGCTGTGACGACCGGGAGCCAGATGGCGCTGGCATGGTCGCCACCCCGGTGGATGGTCTGCGTGGCCGCACGGTAGTCCGGTGCCTTGGCGTCGAAGATGTTCGGCACGAAGGTCTGGGGATTACGGTCATAAAGTGGGAACCAGCTCGACTGGATCTGGATCATGATCCGGTGCCCCTTGAGGAACACATGGTTCATGGCCGGAAGCGTGAAGTGGTATTCCTGCACCTGTCCCGCCGGAATGGCGGAAGGATGGGCAAAGTTCTGCCGGTAGCGGCCCCGGAAAATATCCATGGACATCGGCAGCTCATACCCGCCCATCTTGGGGTTGTCCGGCGTGTGACCCGGTTGGACGTCGATAATCTTCACAACCCAGTCTGCATCCGTTCCGGTGGTCGAAGCGAACAGATCCGCCGTCGGTACGCCCGAAACCCGAACCGGCGCATCAAGAACGGGTGTCTCGTAGGTCAGGACATCCGGGCGGCTTTCGGCAAAGCGCTGATCCGACACAAGCCAGGGCTTCCAGCGCGGATCGCCGTCCATCATGTAAGGACGCTCGACAAACGGCACCGGATGCGCCGGATCGGCTACATAGCTGTCCGTTCCGGGCAAGGTGCGCTTGAACGCAAGACCATGGTCCGGCTGGAGATACAGGCGCTCACCTTTCTGCATGCACGACGTGCCACAGTCCCTCAGCCAGTTGCGGAAGTGGTCCCAGTGGTTCTCGCCGGTATTGTAAATGATGGCTTCGTCCAGATGAGGATCGGGCGCGTCTTTCAGATAATGGTCGAAGAACGGACGCATGACAGTGGCGCGATACCACAGCGCCGTATCGCCATTGAAATGCAGCGGGCCGAGCGTGGAGCCATCATAATTCACGCCGCTATGGCGCCACGGCCCCATAACGAGAATGTTCGGAACCTGCGTGTGGTGCGCCTTCAGGTTCATCCAGGAATGGATCGCCCCCCACATGTCCTCCTGATCCCACAGCCCCTGTTCCCAGATGGTCGGAACCTTGAGCGGCTTTTTCACGATCAGCTGATCCAGCGCCTGATCCTGCCAGAAGGCGTCATAGGCCGGGTGCGCTTTCGTGCGGCGCCACCAGGGGAACTGGTCCAACCCGGCTTTCGTCGCGAAATTGCCGGTGGAAACATCTGCAAGAAACGTCGTGTAGTCGTCCGCATCAGGGCGGTCGAGCGAAACGCCGGAGCCCGCGGCCGCCATCTGTCCGGCAAAATAATCCAGACTGGGCTGGCGGAATGCGCCGTAATGGAACCAGTCATCGCCCATCCAGCCGTCCACCATCGGGCTTTCCGGAGAGGCAACCTTCAGGGCCGGATGCGGATTCAGCAGCGCCATGACGACCGTCCAGCCCTCATAGGACGACCCGGTCATGCCAACGCGGCCATTCCCCTGCGGCACATTCTTGACCAGCCAGTCGATCGTATCCCACGCATCGGTCGTATCATCCGTCTTCGTCGGGTTCAGCGGACCGATCGGGGGCCGCGTCATGACGTAGTCGCCCTGTGAGCCGTATTTGCCGCGAATATCCTGAAAAACGCGGATATAGCCCCCATCCACGAACACGTCGTCTCCCTGCGGCAGGAGCGCGCGCATGGTTTTCGCATCCGCATCGCGGCTGGCGCGCTCGCTGGCATTGTAGGGCGTGCGCGTCAGAAGCATCGGCGCATTTTTGGCGTTTTTGGGAATGACGATGACGGTATGGAGCTTGATCCCGTCGCGCATCGGAATCATGACGTCGCGCTTGATATAGTCGCGATCGACCGGTGGCATGCTGACATGGGCAGGAATATCGCTGCCAGTCTGGATCATGTCCGGTGTGACCGGCAGGGCGGAAGTGGGTTCGGCGGCCTGCGCTGCATACAGGCAGGTTACGGCCAGAGCTGTGCCGAGGCTCAGAAAATGACGTCTCACAAAGGGCTCCTGATCTTTGTTCCGAGTTTGGACCGGACGGAGACTTTCGGGCAAGAGGAGCAGGCACCGGTTTTCATATCTTTCCTGCACTGGCTTCCGCGCGTTTGATTCGCTATGGATCAGGGCCTTATTCCGTCATGAAAGTTTGTTCCATGCCTGCCTATCGCTCCCGCACCACCACTCACGGCCGCAACATGGCGGGCGCCCGTGCGCTCTGGCGGGCAACGGGCATGAAGGATGGCGATTTCGGCAAACCCATTATCGCCATTGCCAATTCCTTTACGCAGTTCGTCCCCGGCCATGTCCATCTGAAAGATATGGGCAGTCTGGTGGCGTCTGCGATCGAGGAAGTCGGTGGAATTGCCAAGGAATTCAACACGATCGCAGTCGATGACGGCATCGCAATGGGTCATGGCGGAATGCTGTATTCCCTGCCTTCGCGTGAGCTGATCGCAGATTCCGTGGAATACATGGTCAACGCCCATTGCGCGGATGCCATCGTCTGCATCAGCAACTGCGACAAGATCACGCCGGGCATGCTGATGGCGTCCATGCGCCTGAACATCCCCGTCGTGTTCGTCTCAGGCGGTCCGATGGAAGCCGGCAAAATCAACGGTCCGGGTGTGACGCGCAAGCTGGACCTTGTTGATTCGATGGTCGCTGCGGCCGATCCGGAAGTCTCAGACAGCGAATCAGAGCAGATCGAACGCTCGGCCTGCCCGACCTGCGGCTCCTGTTCGGGCATGTTCACCGCCAATTCCATGAACTGCCTGACCGAAGCGCTCGGCCTGTCTCTGCCGGGTAACGGCTCCCTGCTCGCCACGCACAGCGACCGCCGCGAACTGTTTCTGAGCGCCGGGCGTCTTGTCGTGGAACTGGCGCGCCGCTGGTACGAACAGGACGACGCCTCCGCCCTGCCCCGCAGCATTGCCACGCGTGCAGCTTTCGAGAACGCCATGACGCTCGATATCGCCATGGGCGGTTCGACCAACACGGTTTTGCATCTTCTGGCCGCCGCCAGCGAAGGCGGCGTTGACTTCCATATGCACGATATCGACCGCCTGTCGCGTCGTGTGCCCAATCTGTGCAAGGTCGCCCCGGCCAAGAACGACGTTCATATGGAAGACGTCCATCGCGCAGGTGGCATTCCGGCCATTCTGGGTGAACTGGACCGCGCGGGCCTGATCGATACGAGCGTCCCGACTGTCCATGCGCCCACGCTCGGCGATGCGCTGAAAAAGTGGGACATTCTGAACGGCGATGCGCAAGCCGCCCATCTGTTCAAGGCCGCTCCTGGAAACGTCCGAACTGTCCACGCTTTTTCGCAGTCCAGCCGCTATCACGAACTGGATCAGGACCGTGAAGCCGGTGTTCTGCGCGACAAGGAACATGCCTTCTCGCAGGATGGCGGTCTGGCCGTGCTTTACGGCAACCTTGCCGAAGACGGTGCCATCGTCAAAACAGCCGGTGTCGAAGCCAGCATCCTGACCTTCACGGGAACGGCGCGCGTTTTTGAAAGCCAAGATGATGCCGTGGCCGCCATCCTCGGCAATCGAATCGTGGCCGGTGACGTCGTGGTCATCCGTTATGAAGGCCCCAAGGGTGGCCCCGGCATGCAGGAAATGCTGTATCCGACCAGCTATCTGAAGTCCAAAGGTCTGGGCAAGGTCTGCGCGCTCATTACGGATGGCCGTTTCTCAGGCGGAAGCTCGGGTCTGTCCATCGGCCACATGTCCCCCGAAGCCACCGAAGGTGGCCTGATCGGACTGGTCGAGGACGGTGATCGGATCGAGATCGACATCCCCAACCGCGGCCTGCATCTCGCCGTTTCGGATGCCGATATCGCCGATCGGCGGGAGCGGATGAATGCGCGCGGCGCAGATGCGTGGACGCCCAACCGGGAACGCGTGGTCTCGAAAGCCCTTCAGGCTTATGCCGCCATGACCACAAGCGCAGCCCATGGCGCCGTCCGCGACCTGTCTCAGATCATCGTGAAGACGCGGACCTGATCGCACTCTCCACGGCGTCCTGCAATTCGGCGGACGCCAGCATTTTGGCGGAAGCATGCCCTGTTGCGGGGACAAGCGTAATCGTCCAGCCAAACGGAACATTGAGCTTGTCGGCCTGTTCCCGGGCCTGCGCATAGGCCCACTGCCCCCGCTCAAGACGATTGCGCCCCTGTTCCGCCGCCGCGGCCAGATGTTCAGTCGCCGAAGAGGTTTCCGTATCCTCAGCGCCCAGAATGACGGCAATATTGCTTGAAAGATAACGCCGCAGATCTGGCAGGCTGGCCGCTTCGGGCCAGTTGCGAAAGCCGTACGGAACAGCAGTATTCGTCTCCGGTTCGACATAGGTGGAGGGATTCATGATGATCGTCATGACCTCTTCCCCCGGGGCATAAGCCGCAACCCGTTCCAGATACTGTGCCCCTGCGGAATGCCCGACCAGAATAATTGGCACATGTCGCTCATTGGAAACGTTGCGGGCCCACTGTTCCAACGGTCTCATATACAGGGCGGCGGGAACCATACTCTGTGGTGAGACCGGAAACCCCCCGCGTTGATATTGCTGGACGGGAAAACGGGATATGGAAAAATAAGGTGCGAACACCAGACTGCATTCATGTCTGGCCAACGGAATGGTGTCGTCACGATATGTCGCGCTGTTCCGCTCTTTTCCTGCCAGAACGATTAGGATGGCCCGGATCTGGCAGGACGCAGGCCGAAAGACCGAAACATCGAGACGCTCGCCCGCTATAACGGCATTCTCGAGGCTGCGGCCTTCCGGCAGTGCCTGGGCTGCCGCCATTCCCGCCACGAAAGCAAGAATGACCGCGCCAAGACAGGCTGAGGTTTTTAAGTCAGGCAAGACGCCCCAGAGCCGCTTTGAGGCGAGCCAGATCATTCTGGAATGACGTCAGACGTTCCCGGTTTTCCTCCACCACTTCCGGCTTGGCGCGGGCAACGAAATCCGCGTTGTCCAGCTTGCGTGTCACTTTGAGAATTTCGCCCTCGATCCGGGTCGCTTCCTTGGCAAGACGGGCCCGCTCCGCGTCCAGATCAATCAGCCCTTCGAGCGGAATGAAAACAGTGGCTTCGTCCAGAACGATTTGTGCCGCGTTACGGGGCGCATCCTCTCCCACAACGCCAACTTCTGACACCCGCGCCATCCGGCCAATGGCTTCCGCCCAGGTGTGGGCACGACCCAGATTTTCCGCAGTCGCATCCCGCAGCAGAAGCGGTGCTTTCTGCGAAGGTGGAATGTTCATTTCCGAACGCACGGTCCGCACATCACTGATCAGACGAATAACCCAGTCCAGTTCCGACCGGGCTGCATCTGCCTGCTCAACCTGCATAGGTTCCGGCCAGCGGCTGTCTTCAAAAGCCCCCGCATAGCCCAGTTCTTTCCACAGCGTGGCCGTCACGAACGGAATAACCGGCTGCATCAGGCGCAGGATCAGTCCCAGAACATGCGCGCTAACGGCCCGCAGTTCGGTGGTCTCTGCGTTCTCCGCAGCAAAGACGGGCTTCGAGAATTCCACGAACCAGTCACAGAACCGGCTCCAGACAAAGCGGTAGCAGCAGTTGGCATATTCATCGAAACGATAGGCCGAAAGCGCGCGTCCAGCTTCAGCCACGGCATCGTTGGCTTCCGTCAGGATCCAGCGCCCAAGCGCACTCTTGACGCTCGCCGGATCAAAGCCTTCCGTCGGTGTCGCCCCGTTCATTTCAAGGAAGCGCGCGGCATTCCAGAGTTTAGTAATGAACGCGCGATGTTCCTCAACCCGCTTGCGCCCGAGCTTGATATCCCGCCCCGGCCCCGTCCCCGCACAGATCGCAAGGCGCGTCGCATCGGCTCCGAACTCGGCAACAAGATCCAGCGGGTCCAGACCATTACCCTTGGACTTGGACATTTTCTGCCCTTTTTCGTCCCGAACCAGCCCATGAATCAGGACAGTTCGGAACGGAACATCGTCCATGAAATGCAGACCCATCATCATCATCCGAGCAACCCAGAAGAAAATGATGTCAAAGCCTGTGACGAGCACACTGGTCGGATAATAGCGCGCCAGTTCTTCCGTTTTGTCCGGCCAGCCGAGCGTGGTGAATGGCCAGAGCGCGGAACTAAACCAAGTGTCCAGAACGTCTTCATCCTGTGAGAGCTTCACGCCTTCACCGGCTTGAGCCTGAGCTTCCTGCTCATTTTCAGCAACGTAAACCTTACCGTCTGAGCCGTACCAAGCCGGGATGCGGTGCCCCCACCAAAGCTGACGGCTAATGCACCAAGGCTGGATATCGCGCATCCAGGCATGGAACGTGTTTTCCCACTGGCGTGGTTCGAAGGCGATCTTTCCACTTTCGACGGCTTCAACCGCAGGACCAGACAGTGTTTTGGCATCGCAGTACCACTGGAGAGTCAGGCGCGGTTCGACAATGGCTCCGCCACGTTCTGCATGGGGAACCTGAAGCTTGTGCGGCTCGATTTTTTCCAGCCATTCAAGGCGTTCAAGTTCGGCGACGACCTGTTTGCGGCCTTCTTCACGGCTCAGGCCATTCAGGGTTTCGACGAATGCGAC
>Ga0157363_1006187_pt1 | contig 11230 bp, 3 predicted proteins | sample AttsexASBM1_FD_111477 | JGI IMG/M metagenome (GOLD analysis project Ga0157363, IMG submission 111477) | Fungus gardens microbial communities from leaf cutter ant in Ribeirão Preto, State of São Paulo, Brazil - Atta sexdens ASBM1 | ecosystem: Host-associated > Fungi > Mycelium > Unclassified ...
AGAGAGAGAGAGAGAGAGAGAGAGAGGCAAAGATGCATGTAATATCGAATTCCGTTTCCTGCTAGGTTTTTTTCAATAAACTCGCAATTTTAAATTTGTGTACATGGAATATGGACTCAAACCTTTTCCCTTTGATTGCACACAAACCCAAGAGAAATTCTACATTAAGAAATCTCACCAGCCTTGACCAACTTTTTCTCACAATATGGTATCCGAGATGAAATATTTTTCCTCAAAATAAAATATATTTCTTCAAGAGAGGATATGTAGGAATTGAATGCGAGGGCAATCGATAAGCTGCAACTTGTGAGTAGTACGTTGTGCATTTGCGAGGGCTTAGTACGATATTTATTTCGTTTTTTTCTCTTTCTTTTTTATAGAATTGAATTATGTCTGCTCGATCAGATAATGCTAATACGACCTACTGGAATAAATCTATAATTTTATTTAGTCGGCAACTTTGTTAGAATTACTAGTGGTGGTTCGATATTCTTGATATGTTAAAGACCTTAAAGATTTCGCGTGATATCCTTCTAGGAATGCGCTCTAGATGATAACGAAAGGCATGCGATTAAAACGACTACTGACCAAACTATTATACTAATTAAGTTATAATTATACTAATTAAGTTATATTAAGTTATAATAATTATTATACTAATTAGAGTTTCGGTTTTAAGGCTTGTACAGTAATTTTAAAGTCACTCGTTACTAAATCTCAATCAAAACACACTTTACAAAACATGAATAATATACTTAACTACCTTTGAGTAAATGTATACATGTATATAAATACACGTATTCAATAATATAAAAGTTTCAATTTACAAAAGGAAAAATCAAATAAATTAATTTCTTAGATAAATTGAGCAGTGTCTTATATTGAAGAAAAACTCTTTTCTAAATTTAATTCTTGGTTTCGTATTTTTAATTCCGTTCGTTCATTGTAAACAAAGAAAAACTTAGAATATACAAATTTGTAATACGCGATTTAAATTCCATCAACGAAAAATATGATAATTAAATCTGACCCATAATATTTAAGCGGATTAGACAATTACATTAGCTCTTACTATTTCTCTCGATTATCAAGAGATTAATAATTCTGCCGAGAAATCTTATTACTATTTTCGGGCACAGCTTCTGTGCCAGGCCATGCGGTATTATATTTCAGTCCCGATATCTCATGACAGTGGGTTAATCGATTCCGTAAGTGGTTTTCCTGTAATATTCCCGAAAACGTAATCTGACTTGACCGTATTTCTGTAGAGAAGGACGAGCGCGGAGCGGATCGGAGCGATTTCGGTGGGCCCTTAGATAATGGACATAAATATTCTCTCCGGGTTTTTCGGATTTATATTTCGCGCCGTATCAAGGATCTCATTTGCATCGAGAATTTACCGTTTGCGACGGCATTCGCATCCACCTACAAACCGGATTGCAAAACACACTTAGCCGCCGCTACATGGACGATAATGTGAACTGTGCTCGATTGCGCGCACTGTGGCTAAGGTCAGGGCAGTAAAACAAAAAGGAAAAATGTAGACGGTGCGAGAAATAGGGAAAAAAGGGGCAGCTACCGTTCGGACGGGTTGGAACAGTCTACCGGTATACCTCGCTGGTTAGCTGAATTATTGAAAAATAATACTCTGTGCCTGAGAATGAAATATTATCCTCGCCTGCTTCGGTCTAACTCTTTATGAACAACCGCTTTTCTCAAAGAGTCCCGCGATTTCATTAATCCTTGCGGTAACGTTAAAGCATTAGCCTAAGCTTAATCAAATATTTTGTTCTCTGATTTGGAAATGCGATTATTCAGCTCAATGTTGTAGAATTTATTGAAACAATCTTTGTGGATTAAATAAGAGCGAAAGAATAGAAAGGATAATTATATAAATAAATAATCTTTAGTAAAACTATTTATAAAATTCTTTGTTTAAATCATTCAGCAAAATTTATTAATAATCTAGCTTTATATTGCGACATTATTTTCATGAAGATACAGCTTCAGGACAAAATCGCACGCTTGATTTTCTTTTACGAGTTTCTCGCCCAGTTTCGCGGGTTAAGCAACGCTATGTACGAGAAATATAAGCAGCGAGCAAGCGGAGTGAATCGAGAAGAAGGAGGGAGGGGGAGAGAGAGAGAGAGAGAGAAAGAGAGATCGCAAGATCGCTGATGAAAGATATAACATCAAGATTCGTGTTTTCATCCCACGATTCGTTCTGCTTTCCTCCATCTCTGATTTCATACTTCTACCATCCATGACGCTACAACCGCAAAAACAGACTAGGATTTTTATTCGAATTTTATGATTTAAATCGCATACTCCGCAATATTCTCCCACCGTTGCCAAGAAGTAGAAGGCGCGCGATCGAGTCAGCAGTTGATTTTATGTTTTATTTTTATGGCTTTACGTGTGGCAGCTTCTGTGCTCTCCGGAAGTATTCGTGGCCGCAATATGCAGCGAATAAATTCTATATCATTCCCTCCTCATAACCCACTAAATCATTCTCATAGATTTTATTTGGCGAATGAAAGTTTATGTTATCTCGTTGTTCTTCTCGTCATAATGTGACGAGACGGAATTAGGCGTCCGTATTACGCCTGAATGAATACTAAGTCACGCAAAATAGACGTGTATATGAGGAAATATAGATAATACTATACCAATAAAACACGTAACTTTTAATTCATCAAAAATAAACAGACTTGTGTACTTAGGTCGAGAATTCAAACTTTCATTGTTGGTCCATGTAGATTACGTTACATCAAGTAATACGCTCTAAGCGTTCCACGGATGGGCTGTGTCCAATGTTGTTTCATCGCCAGTTCGTGATAAGTTTACAAAAGGATCTCGCTATTCAATGCGCGATCGAAGTGCTTCACCGTAATGGGTGCCTGACGAGGCAGTTAGCCGCAAAATTGAAACGTGCGCGAATTCCGCCTTCATGCGGGGGATACGTCCATATCTGCGGTTACACAACGTACATCGCTGCGGTCGTTCCTTCTCATAGATTGCACAATGCACTCGGCGACGATGCGTGTGCATCGGAGTTCACGTGCCGCCGGTGAAGCCCAGGCGCGCCAGCGCACTATGATCAGGCCAGCGTAATAACGAGAAAGCATAAATTGACAATTTGTCCCGGCGTATTGGTTTCCCTGGCCACGAGCTGCGTCCGATGCAATAATTGGTATACGCTGTCAAGTGCTACTCCGCCAATCTCCGCCATATACGGGCCAACCTGCGCTCGCACATCACCCGTTATCTCTCCCCTTGACGGCACTGCCTCAACCGATGCCGAAATTTGACGAAGATGCTTATAGTGCAATGGAGAATAAACGATCGAATTCGGAAATTCGGTATAAAATAAACGGTATTAGTATATAAGAATCCTGTGTGTTAATAGGAAAATATTTGTGCGACGGAAAAAAATGTGAGATTATTTTTTAATGTATTGTAAAACAGTTGTTGAACATGGCTCAAAATTAAGTCAAAATGTTCAAATTATATATCACTAATAAACTGTGTTAATCGTGTTATTTTATGTACCGAGAACTGCGTTTGGTTCTTTGATTTTTTCGTTGAGTTACTATTATTGGAATTTGAAAGTTCCATTAATCTTTCGTGAAAAAAGTTTTTATATATAAAATTCACTGACGTTTAACAAAGAGTTTATATCATTTTAAGAAATGGAAACGCGAAAAAAATTATTATTTTTCTAAAAAACTAATATTTTTCGAAAAATATGGATCTTTCAGTATTTATCTATATGCAGTTTTGTAGACATAAAAAGAGATACAACTTTTGTTTAACTTTTTTTTATATCTTTCATCGTTCGGCAATTATTCTGTCAAAAAGAAAAATCTACATTCTTCTCAAGGAGTGACTTTATCTCTCAAACCATAATATGGCACGAAAAATAGTTTAGTTACGTATAAATTATTCTACTTGTACACAATGTTGCAGAATTTTCTAAATTTCTGGGTTGTCTAGTCTTCTTTATAAATTTGCCGAGACATTTTTATTAATTTTATAAAAAAAAAATCTCCTACACATGTGTATATCTCCTGTAAATTTCTCTTTCTCAAATCGCTATGTATACCTAAAGCAACAGTCACGCGAATGAACAATTGCTAATGGTGAGGAAAAAGAAGGCATGTCTCAAATCGATTAGACACTCGATTAAACGCCTGCCGAGGATTGTGTTTATATATTATCCCCTAAGAAAGGGCGCGATACGCTCGATTCGCCAACAACGGCCCCCAACGGAGAAATAGTCATAAACCTTCCGGCGGAAATTCAAACGCGACCTGGCTTTCCGAACAATTTACCTCGCGATGCGATCTCTGCATTTGATTCACGAGCTGACGATGGTGCCGCGGGTGCATCGGATGCACGCAGCTGCAGACGATACGGAAGACTGGAGCGGATGCCGCCACGTTTTTGTACCTTGAGGCTACAAGAACAGGATTACAAAGATTCTTTGTACGCGATGGTGGATGAGGTGGAAAGGGAATGGCAAAAGCGACGGAGGAGTGGGGAGAGGATGGAAAGGATGAAAAGGGCAACGCAAGAGAGTCAGAAAGGGTAGAGAATAAAGTAAACGGCAGCTTCCCCTCCCCCCCCCACCCCCCGGAAAACGACGAGACAACAAAGAGCAACGATGCTTCCACGCTAGCCTGGTTCGAAATGAATCCTATATTCCAGGTATGTGATCTCGAAATACGCTTTATATAGGAACTATTAAAGCTAATCGTACATATAAAAGCTAAAATGAAATATTTTGCAAATGTCAGACGGCAAATGGCGGATGAATGAACGCATAAAGCGAGCGATTTACCTTTGGCGCCCGAAGAATCGATGCTGGCAACAAGCATGTAACGACGTTATATGTAACGTATCGTTAATCACATCACGCGTTATCCGACTTTTAATAATTCCCGAGGCAAGAGACAGCTCCTCCTCTTCAAAGTACGTTTCGACATTTATAAACGGATATTCCTTCAATTGTTGCGGTATCAAGATAAGATAATTTGTACGAGAAATTATTCGATTCGATTGAATATTTAAACAATGCTTATTAGAACATGGTACGTCAATCAAAATGCTGAGTCAATTAACTCAATCGATCGTGCGCTCTATGAAACTATTCGCAAATTATTTGGAGAGCACTAATTAGATGCTAATTACCTCATGTAACTAATTGGACCGGTAAAGGCCGGCTTTACTTGACGACCGCGACGAGAAAATCGTTGTGAGAGAGGAAAGGTCTGATAAGAGTTGGTTCGTGTCATTCCTCAAAAAGTCTACGCCGATAAAAAAGCCGTGTATGCTCGACATTATTAGCTTAACAATTTGCGTGCCACAATTACAACTTGCCTCAGCTCTCCCTCTCGTTCCAACCAGCCTCGAACTTCTGCGATGTTTTGTTGTCGTTTGACGGTAGATTCTTATCAAATCGCCCTAATCTAAAAGAGAGAGAGAGAGAGAGAGAGAGAGAGAGAGAGAGAGAAAGGGTCATGAGTAAAGCAGTATAAGTCTCCGTTCTCTTATGGTAGTTTTATGGTTTGGGCACAAGGCAGGCGACCAACAGAAAAACACGCAGGCCACGCGAGGCTCGCATTTTTCAAAGGAAACCTCTCGCCGTCAGCAAAAAAGATTCGCTCTTTCGATTTAAGATCGGATAAAATTGCACAGTGGCATGCGTTTGCATCAAAACAGACGTTTCTCAGAGAAAATCAGTGTCGGGAATTCATCTTAATCCGCTGGTTTCTTGATCTGACGGATTTATCGACTTTTAATGTTGATTTCTTCTCGCAGTATGACAGAAATCTCAACTATTTTTATAAAAAATAATTTTAAAGAGAATATTTTTTAAAAATCGCGTCACAATTTCACATCACTATACTTAATAGTCCAAAAAAAATCAATTTAAATTTATTCAAAGTTTGTCTGATTAATACCTGATTTGTACTACTAAAGTATTTAATTGCAAGCGATAAGCCATTGTCTTTTCAAAAATTTTAAGCTGGAGCGTATAAAAGTCCATCGTAAACACACGTATAAATAAAGATAATAATTTAAAAATTTAAATGTCACGAATCCGCGAAACATCTCTTCTAGATATTTCGAGACTGCGATAAGCGCTTGTCACACAGCAGAAGAGTCCATAAATTATGAATGCAAAATGTCCTCTGCGGTTGCAACTGCGAGTCGTCCGCATAATGCGCAGCACAATGTAGGCGAAATGGCGTCCCATGTATTAAAATAACGTCATTTCATACGCTGCCATCGAGCGAGCGAAAGAAAAAGCATGGTAGATGATGCTAAAAAGCTTTTGTCCGGTGCACTAACGGAAACATTGTGGCTTCCAGAAACTACGTTCTACATTTTTCAATGAAATTCTGAAAGCGAGAACTTAATGTTCTCTTCTAAAATTACATCTGCTTGCTTAAATTTAAAAATACGATAGCCGACAAATAATATTCTACTTGTGCCTTCAATAAATTTTTTTAATTAATTTGAAATCAATTTTCCGTTTAGTAAAAATATTTATTAATATTATAATATTAATATAATTTAATACAAAATATAATACTTATTAATCTAATGTACCAGTTATCTAGATAAAATATAAACGAAATAAAATAAGATCCGTTTGAAATTCAACGGATACAAAATTCTGTTATCTACTTATCTTTCTCCAAGTCTTAATGCGAAGAAGTCTTCTCATACATTTACATTAATTACTTTCGCGATCAGATCTTTTCGTAAATTTCTGCTAAAGATAATTTGATATTCATTCATCCTATTCATCCTGCGATACTTTCCACAAAACAGCATCCTTGCACAACGCTGGTTATTCCATGAAAAATATTGTAAAACTTCGCCTCTTTTTTAGGTCAGCAAAATACGTCCTCGTGGGCGGCTTGCGTTCTGGTCAGTAAGTTCATGAAGCTGCTGAAGTAAACGAGGAACGATTACGGGAAGCGAGCTCCTTCTCTTTCCGATATCCTAGCGAAACGAATCGGCGATCCCGGCAGGCCGACGAGAGAGGCCCTTGAGCATCATCGTAGCTTTTAATTAAGCTTTACTTGCCGGTGCAAACTTTGTTGTTCAACGCCGGGCTGTAGACTCCTCGGGGACGGTACCGGGGTAATTCAGTCTGAACGAACGGACAGCAATGAGAAGTTTATATTGGTAGACAGTCGAGAGACGGGCCTCGAGTCTATTATTAGATGCTGCCTCTGATGTGGACAACGGCGAGTTGCAAATGTACGACGCATGGGTCCGATTTGCATTCTGCAAGCTCGGACGTTTCCCGAAGGATCACGATCTCATTATACTTTCGAACTTAAGAATATGAGTGTTATCGCAACGTGATTACTTCTGTGCGTAGAAATATTGTAGTCTTTCAATCAATAATCAGCGTAGAAACTGCTCTTTCACATGTATTTAGGAAAAATATTCCTTTTATGTTTGTTTTATGTTTGTATTAGAAATCCTATAATAGAGTACGGCCAACAATTTTGTCAAATCCTACGAGAGAAAATACTATCTCATATATTCTAACTTATACTGTCTCACTGTAATCTTAATTAAAGTTACAAAATAAAACATTAAGTTAGAGTGAGTAAGTGAGATAGTGTATATATATGTATATATATGTATATATATATATACAGGAAAATATTTCTCGTAGAATTTTGGCAAAATTGCTCATAGTCATACTCCGTTATAGATCTCTATCATATATCAAATAGGATTTAGAATATTTTTCAATGCATTTCATTGCTCTTGATACAAAAACTCTTTCAACAAAAAACAATCCTATAAGGATATAGATAGATTAGAACCGGCCTTCTCACATATGCATACATATGCACATACACATTAAGCTCTTAAAATTATCACTATCGGTTTCCTGTATAATTTCTATTTGATATACAATTTCTTTCATGCGCGAGATCTTGCGATCTTCGTGACAGCTGGGAACTTTGTATTTACATCGACCTCATGGGACAATGACTCGTAAAGTCCTGGTGTCTCGCATGTTGTTTTTGCACAAAGTAAGCTACCGCACAGTTGAGGATCAGCTGGTATTTTCTTTGCGAACCCAGCGGAGCTTATCTCTTTACAAAGTGTTTTGGCGACTTCCCCACGTAATCCTGCGAAAATAATTATGCGGTCCAGTCAAATGCGTTACGGCTAATTGTTGCCTTGAGTTATAATAGACTTCAACTTTACTTCTTTATAGCCTTATGTATACTTTATATACCTTTATATACTTCTGTTAGCCTTTTGTTATAGAAATTTCTTGAATAAAAATGACTATTTGAAAAAACTGACACGTAAAAAGAAAAAAATTTTGTTAAAGTATATATTTAAAAATTTAGATAGGTACAGAAAAATAATTTTGTTGGACTTAAAATAATTATGTAGAAAATTTTGGCATGACGAGCAAATGTTACAAATGTTTTAATATTCGAACAACTGGTTTGAATGTTCTACATAATTATAATATTTTGATAGTCCAACAACAAAATTATTTTTAGATACTTTAGCAAAATTGTTTATTCTGTGTAAATATACGCGCAATACGATTTGATTGATTGAATACCCCTTTTAAATGAGTATTAGTTAATTAAACCAGTCAGTATATTTCGATTAGTCAATTCTGTGGTAGTTCATGTGGTAAACCATGCGTCCTAACAAATGAAATCATTGTGGTTCACATACTGAACGCGCTTTGTGCCAAAACTGTATTCAATAGCAAGTTATTCATTCACCGATGAACTATCACTTTCTGTTTCTAACATTGTTTATAGTGCAATCATCGAAAACATACTGTACAGGTATATTAAACTAGACGTATTAACACGCAATATTAACCTTTATTAGACACTGGGAAAGTGACTTTTATGGCTTTTGGTTTAAAATATCATTATTCTGGTGGTATTTTCAATATTAATATTGTATTAAACATAATTGTATATACGTTGCTCAAAATATATAAAAAAATATAAATATAGAAAAATATACAAAAAAATTAAAATTAAAATTAAAATAAAAATATAAAAAATAAAAAAATTATAAAGCAAAAAGTAAAAAAAAAATACAAAAAATAAATTTAAAAATTAAACAAGAAAGGTTAAAAAGGAGCTGCAAATTTTCTACGTCCCTGTTGTTAACTCTGAGTAATGCTAAAGGAAAGTTCTCTGCATAAGTCTATACATTTATATTCATTTATATTGTCAACATTGCGCGCTTAGGGCTTGAAATTTTATAAATCTATGCTCAGAATTGGAATCAGCGATACTAAAAATCCCCAAAATACACTATTTTTGAGAAAATAAATATTTTTTATATTTGATCGTATGTTCCCAACCAGGAAAGCTACTTTTGCTCTGCACAAATCTCGAAATTTTGCGCCATGTGTATGTTACATAGCAAAATTTTTGAGAAAAAAGAATCACTATTTTAATGAAAATACATATACTCTATATATATATATATATATTATATATTATATATATATATATATATAATATATAATATATATTCTAGTATATTTCGTATCAAGTCATATCTTTCTTCGTATTAAACGAGTCAAGATAGTAGACACTAGTCCAAGTTTAGTAAAAAAGTGTGAAAATTTAGTTCTAACGTGCAGATAAAACGGATTAACATTGAAAATGTCAAAGAATCACAAAGAATGTCAGATAAGAAAAAAGAAAAAATCGAAATGCATGCAAACACGAGATGTATACAACTGAGATAACGAATACGAGCACATTCAATTCAACACTCATCAGAATATGCATAATATCACTTTTACGGAAATCAACCAAAATGAATCGAATTTCTCTTTCGAGAAAATTCAATGGAGCTGAACAGCAATGATACGGACTCGTTAAAATTCGAACAAGTGCTAATAATTAATTAGCATTTTAAAATAAACTATGAAGGAAATGCGCGACGGCCAAACTTGATCCATGTCGATATAGTACACTTTTTAAATTCCAAATTAAAAATGTTGATAGTAGTAATATCATTAATTCATTTCTTACATTATATATATCGTTCTGTCTCACGCAACGCATACATCTGTCCTTATCTAACATATTGCACCACCATCTCTTGCAAGATTGAGCACCTACTGCTAGACACAATTACTGCTGTTTGCCATTCTGAATCTTCGCTAAGCATACATCTACACCGCACATGTGAATTACGTTCAAGCTAATATATTTTTTCTAGATTTTCAGTGTCTTAGTTCTACGAACTCATTGTCAAGTATTGTTCGTTTAAGTGACTTGAGATCCGCTGATACTTATACTACCCATATAAATAATAAAATTTATAGAAAACAAACTTTAACCTGAGTTGATATTGATAGATATGAACAAAAAAAAATAAATTTTTTCATTTTTGTACGATTTTTTTGTGAAATCGATACAAAAGACTTTCTATTTGTGCGTATTTTAATTCAATAAAAAAATTTTGCAATGCATAAAGCTAGTTTAAAAATTTTTGTTGAACTGTAATTCGTACAAATAATTGCGCGCTAGCATCTCCTGAAATAAATAAAAAATCTTTATCCCGAAGAAATATCCCAGTCATATACTTATTTTCTCGTTATAACATGACATTAATTAATTTTGTACAAAAATTTCTTAATAAATAAAGAAAAAGAAAGAAAAAGATATCGCACGAATTAAAAAAAAAATGTTTTTTCGGACTCGTTTCAAGGGATCGAGGATGCTTGGGATAATGCTAAAGTGTTAATTTAAAACCACTTTCACCAACTTGTGTCCCTTCGTAAAACATTCAAGGGGCAAAACATTCAAGGTCGTCGATTTCAAAGCGGTGAACAAGTTTGAGAGGCAACGGTCCATATGCCAGATGTCTGGCAAGTTTTTGTTATAAATACTGATTATTAAATAACACAGTGACCGGGCCGCAGTTATTATGGGAGACGCGTTACGGTCTCTAGAAATGGTTGGTGTTCTCCCTCGGATCGCGATGCACATACGCGAAATACAGTGGACAAGCGTGACATAGGAAGGGGTAGAGCGAAGGGGAGGAAAGGGTGAGGTGCGGCGAGGGTAGGAAGCGACATTGGGAAGGGCGAGTCGGAGGGCTGTGTTTCAGGATGGGTTTAATACAGGTACAACGCCAGTGCCGTAGGCTTTATGATGACGAAGAGCACCTGGGGGACCGGCGA
>Ga0157363_1006189_pt1 | contig 11227 bp, 9 predicted proteins | sample AttsexASBM1_FD_111477 | JGI IMG/M metagenome (GOLD analysis project Ga0157363, IMG submission 111477) | Fungus gardens microbial communities from leaf cutter ant in Ribeirão Preto, State of São Paulo, Brazil - Atta sexdens ASBM1 | ecosystem: Host-associated > Fungi > Mycelium > Unclassified ...
AACGGGAAATTTTAGAGCTAAATGCAATGACACGTACACGTGATAATTTTACAGAATAATAAATTTACGTTCCAGCAAAACTGTGGCCGACCTGAAAGTTCGATTCCCGAGTTTGCAAGAAGGTATGAAAGGTCTGCTGAGCTCCGAAATGGAAAAAGTGGTGCGAGAAGAGAAGTTTCTGAAGGAAGAACCCGAACGACTGGAGTCCGCGTTGAGACGTTGCAAGAAACTCACCGGCACCCTCGTGACGCTTAAACGGTATGACTTTATTAAAATAGTATCGGAAATTTCAGTTCAAAAATTGTCATGTTTGTCCAAAGTTTGTGAACGCAATCAAAAATTAACATCGAAAATTTTTGCGTTTCATTTACGATATTAAAAGCTCATCAAGTTAAAAAATAAAAACAAATTTATAGCTTATATTAAATGCAGATATTCTAAATTTTTTAAATTAATTTAACAAAATTTGAAGCAACTAGATCTCTAATCTTCTCAAAGATATCTTTTTAAAGATATCTCGATTCTTTTATCAACAAGATTTCAATGTATACTCTTTTGCAAACAGCAATTACGGTAGTAAATTCGCTTATGCTAATAAAATCTTATCAGATGAAGAAAAAGGAAACGTATAGTTTATTAAACGCAGGTTCTAAACTTTGGAATTAATTCAAACTTGATTAATTACTTTAGATGTTCAACCAAATTTTTTAAACAATATTAAATGAAAATAGAATGAAATTAAACACATATGAGTGAAAAATGTCATATTCGATCAAGGCAGGTCTTCGTGCCTAATAATATTTCTTATGAATTTATACAATTTCAAGCTAATTATGTGCCGATTATTATTATCAGTATATTATTAGGCAAGAAGAATCATTTAATCGAAATTGTTTAGAGATAGCTCGGTTCTATCACAAAATTTTAACGTGTGTTTTTTGTGCGACTAATAATTGATATAGATAAATTAAAACCTATATAACATTAAAGATTTTTTTCTATACTGATGAAACTCGGTTTCTGTCCCCCGCTTAGCTTGGCGTCGGTGCAAGAGCAGCGATTACCAAACGCAGCGAGCGTAGACGCCGAGGACACGCCGCCTATAACACCGACGACAGCACAGCATTCCAAGGTAACCGCTCCATTGGCCCCGCTCGCTCGCTCGCTCGCTCGCTCTCTCTCTTTCTTCTCTCTATCTCTCTCTCTCTCTCTTTCTATCTCTATCTCTATCTATTTCTACTTCTACCTTCGAGACCCAATCCTCCTACCGATCTTCCGCACCGATTTTTTCTTCGCCGTCCGCGATCCCTATAAAATGCACCTGTCCTCGATACCGGAAAATACCGCGCCACCCGTTGCATGAAGTGTCCTCTCGAGTTCTCCTCGATCAATCCTTGTGTCACGCTTGAATATCCATCGTTCTTCCGTTCTCCTGGCTTCTTCTCCCTCGAAGAAGAAGAAAAAGAAAAATCGGAAAGACATCGCGAGAAGATGAGGGTACGTCGCGGTAATCCGCGAATCGCTAATTCTCAATTAGAGTCTCGGGGTCGGTCTCGGACGAGAGAAACTTCGTCCTGATTGCTGAGAATCCTTTTCCGTAGGGAGTGCGCGTAATCGAGATGCAATTGGTCGTGAACGACGCGGATTTTCATTAGAGATGTATGGTCCCGGCCACGAGAAACGCTCGAGAGGGTCGTACTTTCCGCCGCGACCGAATGCGGTAAACGAGAGATCCTACAATATAAATTTCCTACGTGCATTACAATCCTTCCTTCTCGTTGCGTGCACATTTTGTCGTGTGGCACACTTTGTCGCGAGTGGCACGGCACACGCACACGTGTGATGATCGAAATATTGGCTTTCGTTAGGAGATGGGCACGTCGTCGAACCTTAATCGCTCGATTATGGGCGCCATGTTTCTAGAAGGGATGCATTATATTTTCCACAATATCAAGTTAGCGATTAATATAATATTAAGTATAATTTTCAAATTATGTGCCTTTGAAAATGAAGAATAATTATTTAAATGCATATTCTTCATATAACTTGAGATTTTTTAATTTTTTATTTTTAACAAAATTTTCATTTTCTTATGACCTTTAATTATTTCGAATTTTTTTTATAATTTGAAAAATTATGTCAAATAACATATTAAAATTTTTACAAAGATAAAATAAACTCCAAATATATATATAATATATATATGTTGTAGCTATTTGTTTTGTTTAATATCATTAATCATACAAATGATTTTTCTTTACAATAACAACATAATTAAAATAAACTAAATTTTAAATTACTTATTTGTATAATTATACATTTATTCTATTAGATAGTTAATTTTATTATTTCGAAATTTCTCTAATTATGAAAATTTAAAACTTGAATAAAAAATCAATGAAAATTGTTTCTTGATACAATAATTATTATTTTAATTATTATTAATAATAAAAGATTATTAAAAGTTTTGTAATATTTTAGATAGATGCCAGATATTTTTCATTATAATATGTTACATAATATTGATCGTGAAAGTTTTTATTTAATTAATCCATATTAGTATTTACATGGAACACTAACTTTTAATGTATTATTATACGCACATTTCGTTATAGATAATAAAATTAATTAAAAAATTTAATTTAATTTAATTTTAAAAACTATGAGAAAATAAGACATTTCTTCTGGAACCTTCATTATGTTCTTCTGGAACATTTTTGTAAATGTATATTGCTGTATATTTTTTAAAACTCTTTGTAAAATGTGAGACAATTCCTTATAATAATTATTAAAAAAGAGAGAGATTTTTAATAAACTAATTGTAATAATCCAATTTCTTAATTTTTATTGATAAATTTCTGCTTACTACTTCTTACAAAGCATAATGTAAAAAACGCGTAAAAGCATAAACTTTGCATAAACTGCAAAGAAACTATGGAACACGATTGTGCCCATCGCAGCTTCTTGTTCACCTTTGCGAACTCGTTCACTAAACACTATCTCACGGCGGCAATATTACAATCTGCTACCTGTTAATAAAGTAGAGCGTCGATGAGACCACTCTCCACGCTTCGTAGATCTTTCTTGTCCCACATAAGTAAGCCGGTATGATATTTTGCAAAGAGACGTGTATTACTATCCGACCACCGCTTACCCCGTATCCTCATTATGCTAACAAGCGCATGCAACGAGTGATATAGAGTTTTGTTCTGGTACATAATATATAAATATGTCTATAATATCATCAACATTATACGTAAAATATTCGCCATTCTTTTTTTGCGTATACATACGTCATGTGCGTCATACATCATATTGTATATACATATAAATAATATTTGTTTTAACGCGCACAACCTTTGTGACGCGCGTTGATCAAATGGCATTAATACACATACATAAATCGCTGCGATGCGCGAGATCAAAAGTAGGTATCATTACAATATACGTCTGACTGTGCCTGATTATTAACTGAATTTTGGACATGCGTCATCGCATGTGCAATAATTCGAAATATGTAGATCGTCCTAGCGTACTATTTCCATCGAAATTTCAGATAATCACGATGAAATTTGAATACCCTATAAAATCTATTATTATTAATAAAATCATTATCATATAATAATAAAATATAAGTGATTAAATTTAATTTTATTTGAGATATTTCTATCAATCCTTAATATAGTCGAACTTTAATTTGCTTAATTGCAACGATCATCAATATTGAAAAAATATATTTTTTAATAAATAATTATTAGTAAAACTGAAACCTAATTGTTGTATTAAATTCATAGGAACAAAACTATATTATTTTAAAACTTCATCTGTAACTTCAAAGCTGTAAGTAGGACAATAATGGCATAGTCAGACAGACAAGGCAGCTCGAATCGGCGGAAATACATTTACGACGAGAAATTGGCACACGCCAATGAGTTACGCGGAATTAAAATAATGAGAAATTTAGAATAATTGTTAATACATCTCAAAGTTTTGCAACATTTACATTAAGTAACATATAGCGTTAATACTAAAAATTCTAAGTTCTAATTTGGATTGTAAATAATTCCACTGAAAAAGTACGTGCTACATGTGAAATAAAATTTACCTGTTTGGAATTCAGAAATTGTACAATCTAGCTACATACATAGCATAGCAAATAAAATAGATAACACGCAGTTGCAAAATTTTATTGAATTCTATCGTTAAAAATGTTTTTCGATGTTGATAAACGTAAAAGTTGAATCTTTCTAATCGAAGGCAACCAAAATTGCGATATGCATTCAAAATTACTCATTCTTCTCTATACGATTTGAAAAATTTGAAAAAATTTGAAGGACTATTATCGCGAAAGTTTTCCGCTGTCATCAATTGTTCAATTAGGAACAGATCTGCAGCTCCATTTTGCTTTTCTCGGCTCGCTTATCCCGCATTATCATTGATCATTGATAGTACGAAATCTGATGTAAACCTTCTCATCAAAAATTAAACATTTGCCTTTGCCCTCCATACATCGTGCCGGGCAGCATCAGAGTAAATAATTTTGTGAGTGTTAATAGTTGTCATATTTAAAAGAGAAATAATGGTGCTATATATACTGAGAGATGTTTAATACTTGATCATAATTACATTTCAGTCAATATAAACTAAAAGTAACATATTAGGTGTAGTAAAAAGAAATCCATTATTTTTTCATTCAATTTCATGCAAAAATAATGGATTTTTTTTTATTACATCTAATAACATCAATGTTATAATTTCGCACTCATGACTGGGATGGTAAAATAATTATGATTAGAAGTTCTATTTTTATAATTGTTGCTGCTATAATGTAATAATAATTATATTTATAATTCTATATAAAAAATATAGTTGGCACCGAATATGATTATAATTTACATGTAGCATATTTTTTTGTATATAGAACTATAAATATATATATATATATATATTATTACTAATATTACAGTAGTAATAACTATAAAAATGAAGCTCCTAGCCATAATTATTTTATTATGCAATTATAGTCACAAATATCAAATATTTATCTCTCAATATATTTTTAGTACTACCTAAGTAATACCAGCACGTCATATTCTTTGATAAAAAATATCAATACGAAAAGATATTATCTGTCCCATACAAGTATCAACTATCAGACAGCTCTATCGTCGTGTACAAACAAATTGATCTTGGGACTAGTTCTAATCTAGAAGATAAGGCACTTAACTTCGAAATGAAAACGCGTTCCCTCCAATTTCAAATTAAAATCATTTTTTTTGCTACATTGAAATTAATTCTTCGCTTCGATCTGCCTTTAATCGCATTTCGCTGTCACGATTAAACCGCGAAATCAGCAACACGGACTGTCAATTTTCAACTTTCATACAAGGATCGCCACTACACATTGCGAGGTTGGAGATCCATTAGCGAACGTCCCGCAGCGGCCAACGTCGCTCATCTCTACCCGGGAAATGCCAACATCTTCATTTCCCTTCGGTCACGTGTGAAATACTATCAAACCTCTCTTGCCATCTTCTTCGCTAAGCACGGTCCTTCGGGGAATAAACAAATATGCTAACTGCATACACGAATACGATGGCTCTCTCTCTCTCTCTCTCTCTCTCTTTCTCTCTCTCTCTCTCTTTCTCTCTTTATCTCTCACTCATTTTTTTCTTCACTTTTCTCTATCTTTTTCTCTTTTTTTTCCGCGCGTCTTTATCTATCTCTTCCTTCTCCGAAGATTCGTCTTTTTTCGAGCCGAATTCAGCATCACACGAGAAAACATTCGACGAAATAAAATGTGCAATTCTCCTACAACTTGTCTCTCTTTCTCTCTCTCTATCTCTTTCTCTTTTTCTCTTTTTTACTCTTTCCATGTCTTTATCTTTCTCTCTCTGTCTGTCTCTGTGATATGGACCCCTCCGTCCTTATCCAACAAACCAATATTTTCAGTGTTTGCTGTGTCCCGATAGTATAGATATCTTTTATACATTTAGCGCATGGTGTGACAAAACATTCGTAGCCGTCGATGCTTATCGGTTCATGAGTATCGGAAGAATCGAATCGCTCGGATCGGCTGTCTCGAGCTTCTTTTCCTCTCCCTCTCATTCTTTCTACCTTTCTCTCTTTCTCTCTTTCTCACTCACTCTTTCTGTCTCCCCCCCCCCTCTCTCTCTTTCTCATCGTCATTCACTCGTTTTGAGAGCGATTCGAAGATTGCTTGAAGAGTGGCAATGCAACGTTCGCCTAAACGTCGCGTTGCTTTAATAACTACCTTCTTATAGCAAATATTGCCTTACTATCCCATGAAAGCGACCTCGCAGCTTCGTATCTTGCGCTCTGCGTTTCACTTCGCAATGCGGACGATACTATATAGCTGATTTACGATGTAGAAATAATAATTGTAGAAGCAGAAATAAGACACGACGGAAATGAGAAGTGCAGAGCTTTCATTCGCGCAAAGCGCAAGATGAAGCACCGCAAAATCGCCCCGATGGCATAGAGCGCAAGATCGCTTTCACAATCCTCTTCTTCGACGACGCCGATCACGATGTTTTGTCAGATCATTCATGAGTGTTAGTTGTGGTATAACGACGGAAAATCTGCGTCGCGACGAGTCTCTTCTTTTCCTCTCTTTTTTTATCTTTTTTTTCAACGGATATCGCACTATAATTCATCCAAGACGGCTGTTCGCCGTTGCTGATAACAGAGCAGATACGTCTTTGATAACGAGCGAAGCGGGAGAGAGGCTCCCGCTTGCCGAAGCTCTCTCTTTCTCTCCGTATTTATTTTTTTTTTTTTTTTATAAAAGAATCGCGAGCGACGCGGGTTATTGCAAGCTATATCGTTAAAAAAGCTCTGTGTACTAAAGAGATTAGAAAAGAAAAAGTAAAAATTAAAAAAAAAGAGACAAATAAGCAGATGTTACAATCTAACAGATAGTGAAAATAATATTAATTTTTTAGTATGGCTGGAAGTGGAGTACTAACTTCAAGGAGGCCATACAGACCAGTCACGAGTAAATTTTTACTTATTCATACTTATAAATTATTATAATTATTATTACTATTATAAAAGATTTACCGTTTATTATTCTATTATTATTATTATCATTATCATTATTATTATTATAATTATTATTCTGTACTGTTTTTATATATATTATATATACACGCATATACATATATATCAAACACACGGAATATATTTATATTCTTTTTTTATTCGGTATGTCTGCAGCACAATTATCATACTGTCGATAACTGTTATCCTTTCACGGCACTCCGGAGCATTCCGCCAGATCCTGCTATCTATTTTATCATTCTGGGATGTAAAGCAAAAGTAAAAGCTTTTCTTTCTCTCGTAAATCCCATTCGTGCACTATTCCAATAAGATCATTGTATAAATTTCCCATAATTTGTATAAAATAATTTGCAAATTTCCACGCACACAGATTTGTGGATAAATACCGTCATTATTGTGAAATATTGGTCTCGACGAGAGATAAAAAAACTGGGAAAAAAATTGAGAATTTATTCTCACGTATGTAGATAATAAAATAATAAACTGTATATAGATATATGTTGTGTGTACATGTGAGTGTGCAGAATTTTTAATTTTTCTGTTTGAAGTTATGAAAGTCCAATATTTATGGCAGTTTAGCGGAATTCTTCGGAGTTAATCCAGCGAGTCTAACTCTCCTATCTCTCACACATGTGCTACAGTCATCTGATATTCTATCTTTCAATTATAGTTTTGATACCACATGCTTGCTCTGAGACGAATCTTTTTATCCGATTTTTTTATTCTCTCAATTTTTGTACGTTCGCGTTCTCTATCACTTTGTGCTATATAAAGAAAAGTGTCAAAAGCGACAGATGCTTTTCCTTTTGTCAAGATACTTCATTGAGAATATTCGGAAAACACACAGGCGACTAATTGACTGGCATCGTTGTTTGTACTTGTTGTTTAAAAATCGAGAAATATCGTTTTTTGTAAATGCAAAAATAATCTGAAATGTGCAATAGATATAAGCAGCTTGAACGATCAGAAGAAAATCGCTCGTACGCTCGTAACGTGCATTCTTACAAGATCTTTGAAAATTATGTTATGTATTTCTTAATCATTATGATTTATTAATAATTTTATACAGATCGAAAATAACAATAAGAGAAATTATTTCTACCCTATGTCTATTTTATAACTTTAGCTTTATTTACGTAAAGCTTAATATAATGAATAAAGTTACATCACAATTGCGAGCAGATTTTAAATATGCACTTTCTCTTTAATATTTATTTTATTATTGCAATATATATATATATATATATATATATATATATAATAATGATAATAATGCCACGCAGCTTTTAATTAAACTTTTTATATGAAACGTGCATCTCAACGTTTTATTATAATTCCTTAAATTTTACTTATTTAAATTATTTAAATTTTAATTTTAATTTTTGTTAAATGTTAATCTATCTTCGACATTACAGTAGCACGTGCCTACAAATTATCGGATTTTTATGCTCGAATCTCTGCAAATAATTTATATATATCTTTTAACATTATCTTCTGAATACATAAAAACGCGAACACTTTAGGAATGTCTCACTCCTTGAATCTCTCTATTATTAAATCTGCTTGTATCTACTGCACGTTTTTCATGGAGCACATTGAAAGGAGAATCGCGATGTCCGAAACGCAAGGAACGCCGCGCAATTTCTCGCTCTATTCTGAAGTTATTTTGCACTCTACTTGATTTCCTACAGCTTTACACTTCTTTTCTGCTTGAGATCGTTCAAATATTCTGCTAGTGCCTGCGTCCGATACAAATGTGACAAGGGAAGAAAAGCCTTTGTCCTACGGCTTCCGCGATACCATTTGATTCGATACGAAATTCTCGCGAAAAAATATTTATGTGGCACATCAATTGTCCAAAATTATCCAGTTATAAACACAACACGCAAACACACACACAGAGTTACACTACTCAGATACATGTATTGGTTAGTGTCATTTATATACAATTAGCCAGTTTGAAAGACGAGCAAACTTTCATTAAGACTCTGCTGTGCTACGTGCTATACATCTTTGATTTTAGCGCTCTCACTTCGCCTTTTTCGCAAGATATACCTATTTATATAATAAATATTTACAACAACGTTTCCTTCTTGGAAACGTTCCTTCCATCCGCGCATCCAAACACTTTCGGGCTATAGTCCTCACCGAGACGCCCATATGCCGATTCGACGCGAAAGATGAAGAAAGGAGAGCGCTTTCGCTCATCGAACATCGGCAAACGTCAAGGATTGTCTGGCATCGTCGTCGATATAAGATCGATTTTTCTGATCCAGCTAATTCATGATAGCTAATTCATTTTATTTAAGAAGCAACTTCGTAAGCAACATTTCAATCTTGAAATGCCAGTTCAAATGAGATTATCCTCCTTATATTCTTTGTTATGAAATGTATCTCGCGAAATAAGAAATAATATATACTAGTACTATTATCCATAAATTTTATAGTAAAACTGAGTTAAAACATAGTTATTACATTTGCTTTACTTGAGGAGAACGGTCTTGTTGAAGTATTTAAAATTTTAGTTAGATTCAGTTCTGAAAGTAATTTTCTTGGATCATTAAAATAATTATGTAAGACGCTTAAACTAGTTGCTAGAAATTTAAAAGACTTTTCACAGCATTATCAATGTTAAGTGTTTCTATATAATTATTTTGATGCTCTCTTTGATGCTGTAACAAAATTATTTTTAGATCTGTATCTAATTACATTCTTAGATACTTTAGCAAAATCACTTTTTTCATATATAAAACAGAAAGTATTCCATCTAATGTGATTATCCTTTATATCTTTATAGAATAAGATTGAATTAAAAATATTCAGATAAAAGTTCTACGGCCTAACGAGGCACAAATAAAAAATCAATTTTTATGATCGTATTATCTTTTTTTTTTTAATAAACTGTATCACTTTTTTACATAAAAGGATTCTTCTAATTGTATGTATAAAAGTATTTTTCAAAAAATTAATAATTTACAAGACAATTTATACTTTATTCCGACATATTTTGACATGAAAATATAAAATATCTCGTAAAACGTTAATTTTTTTATAATCACACTTTAATACTTTTATGCAGAATAATGAAATTTTGGTATTTATTTGTTCTTCAGATAACTTTTGTTTTTTTTATTTTAATCTTATTCTACAAAAATATAAAGGATAATCACGTTAGATGAAATCTAATACCCCGTATACTCGAGACAAGTTTGCATTTTGATGCATCCAATGGAAACGGCTACATTTATTCCATAAAAATGCAAATGCAAGGATTTCGAGATATATCCTTGCGTCATATATCCGTTTTGCATTCCCGAAACGTCCAGGAGTCGTTGAAATTTTGCGGCGTTTCTGGATCGAGTCACCGACGATGCGAGACAATTTTATGACACACACGACACGACGTAGAAACGCGACAGTAGTAGCGGCCCGACCTCAGTCAGACACACATACACTTGTTCCAATCCACTTCTTATAGTAAGGTCTCGCCCGCACCCTTCGTCCACCACTACGATCAGCTCCCTCGTCCTCTTATTCGTCGTCTGTACCATCTTCGTACGTTTTTTCAAGGTTTACATTGGATTTCCCGTTGCGTGACGTACCACGACGATGGCACGCATCACCCGCGCGCGCAAGTGCATCTCACAGAGATTCTCCCTTGTATTGCTGTGCTAGTCTTTTTTCCACCGACTCCCTCTCTTTTTCTCTCTCTCTATCTCTCTTTTTCTCTTTCTCTCTATCTTTTTTTCTCTCTATCTCACCTCGTCACATCCACCAGTCTTTTACGGGACGACAAGAGATCACTTGACGCATGATGACGCGTCTGGCCTGCACGTTCCGTCCAAACGTCGCGATCCTCCGTGGCTGAAGTAAATCGAATCACTCGGATTGCTTGCTGCGTGTACATATGTATATACAAATATATATTTTTATTATATTATGATCCGATAATATTAATTGTCGCGATGGATTCGTACTGGTGCGCCGCCTCGTCACAGCTCGCGCATAGGAAATTCGAGAGGGTGATTCTACCTTCTTACTGCGATTATGAAAAATTATGTGCCTCTGTACGTGCGCGCGAGCATATGCCAAGTGGAATAAAGTCAACAATTATGCGACATAATCATGTGGCGATTTCTAGGAT
>Ga0157363_1006191_pt1 | contig 11223 bp, 14 predicted proteins | sample AttsexASBM1_FD_111477 | JGI IMG/M metagenome (GOLD analysis project Ga0157363, IMG submission 111477) | Fungus gardens microbial communities from leaf cutter ant in Ribeirão Preto, State of São Paulo, Brazil - Atta sexdens ASBM1 | ecosystem: Host-associated > Fungi > Mycelium > Unclassified ...
CATGAGGATATAGCATGGACCATGTGTATTCTGTATATATAGGACTCTAATTTAGCAGAGACTCCTTGTCGAGTTCTCTTGTGAACTTCCCACAATATATCCACCTAAGAGATTTACTTGTTGTAGATCATTTGTCCTTTGTGATAAGTGATTACTACAATACTCAGGCCAGTACTTTGTGGGTAAACCAAGGTCAACCAGCATAGACCAAGCTACATCCAAAATTGTACACATGCTTAGCTCCACAGCTCCATTCTGCTGGTAGGCTTAGGAAGTTGTCAGTTTCAAAATAAAACCTTTCTCATTCCTAAATTCTATCCATAGTTGGTTATCCCACTTCCATCCTCTATCAGCTCTAACTCTCATCAATATTTTTTTAGTCAACTACTCTACCTCTACCATAAACTTCTTTAACACATTTAGTGTCACTTCCACAGTTTTTTCTCTCAAAAACTCAACAAACTGGAATGAAGATGTACTATTGATGATAAACATGAAGTAGTGTGATATTCTAGCCAATACAACTGAAGATGGTCCCCACAGATCAATGTGCACCTGCTCCAGAAGATCCTTCTTATGAATAATATCTTCATTATAAGACCACACATGCATTTTCCCAAAAATGCAATCCTTGCATGTCCCTGTCATTTGCAAGCTTCCAACCATGTCTAAACTACTGACAAATCCTTTCCTATGCAGATTCTGTAGAGAACCAACATCTATATGGCCAAAACAACAGTGCAAATCATCCAGTGTTGCAGCCTTTCCAACTGACCTAACAGCCAGTACAAGAGGTTCTCTCACAACCTTTACATAGTATAAGCCACCTTGCCATATACCTTATATTACCACTCAACCATTATCAAACTTTGCAATAATGTCATCTGTTCTAAAATGAACTTCTAGTCCCAGATTGCATATCTTCAGGATAGAAATGAGGTTGGAGTGAAGACCTAGAGTATGTAGTACATTGTATAGGGTAAGGTCAATCATCCTCCTATTCTCTACCTCAATTGTCATCTTAACTGTTCCCTACTCAACTATCATAAAGTTCATTTTCTTTTCTACAGTCTTTCCAGCCAAAGGTGAGCTAAACCTTTTATACTTAGTAAACATACTAATGTCTGCAAAGCAATGATTGGTCACCCCTGAATCTATCACAGTGTCTAGGCTATCTCCTCCTATTTCATCAATCTGTCCTGTTTCTACCATCAGAATAACAGCCTCCCTTATCTTCTCTATAACTGTATTGGTATTATCATCATCTGCAACTACATTGTAGGACTGTAGCGGCTAATACTGCTGGTAAAGTTGTTGATTTTGCTACTGCTTTGGCATGAAGCCTATCTAGTGAGTTTGTTGACCATACTGTTGCTGCCAATGTCTCCCAAAGTTAGGAGGAAATTGTCCTTGCTTTCCACCACCTAGCCAGTAGCAATCCTCAATAGAGTATCTAGGCCATCAGCAGTTTAGGTTGGTACATGTTATTTATTGTAGGGCACTCACTTGTAAAATAGTAGATGATATCAATAAGTTTATCCCTTTTCTTTTATAGCTACTAACTCGGAACCAATGTGCATCAAGTTGGATTAGTATATCTACAGATGAAGTAGTGGTATACAGTGTAGCCACAATAGGGTTTTAGGATACAGGTAATGAGCCAAGGAGAATGGTATGAAATGATATATCACTGATTATTCTACCTATAGAATTGACCTTCTGCCAGAGTAGCCTAAGTTGTGCAACATGACTTGAAAAGTCATCACCATCACACAGTCACAAACTCCTTAGCTGTTCCTTAGCATTAACTTTGCCACTTCTGACCATCTATTATATAGTTTTGTCAATAACCTCTAGAGTTCTGCTACAGTACTAGAAACATTTGCTCCAAGTCTGATAGGGTTCTGAATGTTGCATAGTAATAGCCCTTTAGACCAAGCATTTCTAACTCTCCACTTGCTTGTGGTAGGTGGCATTGATTGTGTGGCTCTTAGGTTTTGTAGTTGTAGTACTTGTTGTTTTAGAGTTAGTAGTGCTGGCAGGTTTTATGAGTGTAGTGGGGTCTTTAATGGTTCCTTCCAGGTAGCCCATAGCACCTCAAACTTCAGCTGCTATTATAACCATGTTTTTGAATGCCATCCAATTAGTGCCGTCTGTTGTGGCAACCACTAGACCAATGTCTAATAGAAGCACAAGCAATAAATCTCACAGAAGGAATATCTAGTGGGAATATGAGTTGTGTATTCACAAGAGAACTCGACAGGGAACCACAACAGTATTCTACCAACTATTTATATATCTAATCCTGGTCCATGCTATAATTGTGCATCATCCTACTCTAATGTCCATGTTCTATCCTCATGTCCATTACTCATCCACCATGCGTCTAACTCAAGGCCAGCATGCTGTATACATGTGCCCTGATGTCATACTCTTAATCTCCATCGTTCATGCATGCACCATGTGTACACTATGAGAAAACCATGCTGTTAACATCACTTCATTTCTAGACTCTTCCTGATCCTTCTAGACTCTAAGTCCTTCCAGACTGCTCTAGACTGCTCTAGGCCTATGACATCATGTCATGTGACTTCCCAGTCACATGCCCCCTCTCTCTCATCATAGACTAATAATAATACTACTACTATATCTTAACTTTAACCCTAAGAGTCTGTCCACACTTTCGTCTTATAACACCATCATTCTCTGTAAATGTAGGCAGTCCATATGATGTGCCCAACATTCTGAATTTCATTGGTTGTTGTGTATCAGAGTAAGGTAATGTTGAGGATGTCAAGGGTTAGTTTAGTGTTATTGTGTTTTTTTTTTCCAATTTTTCAAGCTGGGGCCCATAACCTATTAAAAGCACAGTGTGGACTACACAGTTCTGGTCCAAGCATTGGTAGAACTGTATAGTTGGTCCCAGCATTGCTCGGCAGTCTGTTAGACTGTTAACCAGATAGGATCAAAGTGATCCATAATAAGAGTGTAAAATAGAGAGAAATATAGATTGTCTTTGTGACATCACGCCTCAGCCAACACTGTATTATATAGATATAAACCTTGTGATATTGAAATTACAGCTGTATTATGATGTTGACCTTGTGTAACCAGCTTCTCAAATAGGATAGGATAGAATTTGCACAAGGTTTATAAGATTAGGTAATAATGCAGAGACTGAGTCAGCGATTAAGGTAGAGCACGGTACGGTTCGAGTAGTCTTCCTTACCATCTTCCTTACCATCTTCACCATGGATTCTTTCGACAATTTCCAGTATGATTCTGCCTCTTCATACGGTGGAATTGGTGTTGTAGACGACATGTCCTCTGTCTACACCACAAATGCTCAAGATAACGCTTCTGTCGATCTGTCGATCCTTTCCCTCTCTGAATACAATGGCGCTGCATCGCCGAATGGTCAAATCCTCGACGATTCCCATCCCAATCACGCCAACTTGGACGAGGACTTTGATGCCGTGTTGGATGATTTGAAGGACGAAACGGCGGTGGATCTTCCTCCTCATGCCTGCAGGTGTGTCTTGTATTCAACAAAGGTACACCCATGATTTTCACAAAATATTCCACAGTTATTGCGGTATTCACTCGCCAGCATCGGTTGTAAAATGCTTGATCTGTTCCAAATGGTTCTGCAACTCGCGCGGAAACACCTCTGCTTCACACATTGTCAATCACCTCGTTCGCGCCAAGCACAAGGAAGTCATTCTCCACGCTGAGAGTCCTCTTGGTGAAACGACTCCCGAATGCTACAACTGTGGTAGCAAGAACGTTTTTATGCTGGGATTCATTCCCGCCAAAAGTGATACTGTGGTTGTCCTGCTTTGTCGGTGAGCTGTCACTCTTCGCTATATTATATACCCCATGACTAACGGGCTTACCTAGGCAACCTTGTACTGCAATTTCTAAGGATATATCTTGGAATTCTGCCTTATGGGCTCCTCTCATCGACGATCGTTCGTTTTTGTCCTGGTTAGTCAAACCACCAAGTGAAACCGAACAGTTGCGCTCTCGCCAGATCTCCTTTAACCAGATCAATCGCCTAGAGGACTTGTGGAGGGAGAATGCCAATGCTACCCTTGAAGATCTCGAAAAGCCTGGTGTTGACGATGAGCCTCAGTCTATCCTCTTGCGCTATGAGGATGCATATCAGTATCAGAATATATTTGGGCCTCTTGTGAAGATTGAAGCTGATTACGATAAGAAACTTAAAGAAAGTCAAACGCAAACTGACATCACTGTTCGTTGGGATTTAGGTTTGAATCAGAAGCGTGTTGCGTGGTTTTGTCTTCCGAAGCTTGAAAGTGGAGAAGTCAGGCTCGCTGTTGGAGATGAACTGAGGTTGAGATATCAAGGCGAGCTGCACAAGGCTTGGGAGGGGGTTGGCCATGTGGTTAAGATTCCCAATAGTAAGTTGGGTGCTGGAATAAAATAAATCTTGCTGTCAAAATAACAAGATTACTCCAGATGTCTCCGACGAGATTGGCCTTGAGCTCAGAAGAACTGAGGGTGTTCCTTCGGATTGCACGCACAACTTTGCTGCGGATTTTGTCTGGAAGTCTACCAGCTTTGATAGGATGCAGCTCGCCATGAAGACTTTCGCAGTAGATGAGAAGAGTGTCAGCGGTTACATTGTAAGTCATGCAATTGATATTTTGACGCAATCTCATGGTTTCTCGCAGTACCACAAACTTCTTGGTCATGAGCTTGAACCACAGACTCTCAGAACACAGATGCCGAAGCGATTCTCAGCTCCAGGGCTCCCAGAGCTCAACCACTCGCAAATGTATGCTGTCAAGAGTGTTCTCCAAAAACCCCTTAGCTTGATTCAGGGGCCTCCTGGAACAGGCAAAACTGTTACTTCTGCGTCGATCGTCTATCACCTTGTTAAAATGAATCCTGGACAAGTTCTTGTTTGCGCGCCATCTAATGTTGCTGTGGACCAACTTACTGAAAAAATACATGCAACTGCGCTTAAAGTCGTTCGCCTTACCGCCAAGTCTCGTGAAGCATTGGATTCTAGTGTCAGCTTCCTGACACTACATCAGCAAGTCGCCAATAGTACAACACATGTTGAGCTACAAAAGCTTATTCAGCTGAAGAACGAGCAGGGAGAGTTGAGCAGCAATGACGAGAGAAAGTACAAAACCCTTATTCGACAATGTGAAAAGGAGATCTTAAGCGTAGCTGATGTAATATGCTGTACTTGTGTTGGTGCCGGTGATCCCAGGCTGAGCAAGCTGAAGTTCAGAACTGTCTTAATTGATGAGGCTACGCAAGCCGCTGAACCAGGTGAGCTTATCTAGCTCCCGTTGTAAACTTTCAATGTTGACGTGCTCATAGAATGTATGATTCCTCTCGTTCTTGGATGTAAGCAGGTCGTCCTAGTCGGCGATCATCAGGTATATCCTTCGCATTCACTGTGCCTTTAGTTCTCTAACTGTTTCGTTCCAGCAATTAGGGCCCGTTATTATGAACAAGAAAGCTGCTCGCGCTGGGCTAACACAGTCTCTCTTTGAGCGCCTTGTTGTCCTCGGCAACCGGCCCATCCGCCTCCAGGTGCAATACCGTATGCACCCTTGTTTATCGGAGTTTCCCTCCAACATGTTCTATGAAGGAACCCTTCAGAATGGTGTCACTGCCCCGGAACGCTTGAGAAAGAACGTAGATTTTCCCTGGCCAGTACCCGACACTCCCATGTTTTTCTACCAGAATCTTGGGCAAGAAGAAATTTCGAGCAGTGGCACTTCGTTCCTCAACAGGTAGGTAATAACCATGGCTCCCTGACCTACTTCTCATGATTCCGATATTTTTTAGAACTGAAGCATCCAACGTTGAGAAGATCGTGACCAAGTTCTTCAAGTCTGGTGTTGTTCCCAATCAGATTGGTATTGTAACACCATACGAGGGTCAACGGTCCTATATTGTCAATTACATGCAATTCAACGGCTCACTCAAGAAGGATCTTTACAAGGAGATTGAAGTAGCTAGTGTCGATGCGTTCCAAGGACGAGAAAAGGATTACATCATCTTGAGCTGTGTCAGGAGCAATGAACATCAAGGGATAGGATTCTTAAATGATCCTAGGCGCTTGAACGTTGCTCTTACGCGCGCCAAATATGGTGTCGTGATCCTTGGTAACCCCAAAGTCTTAAGCAAAGTGAACAGCCCTCTCACTCAATGTTTTGTGTTCTTCCATCTGACACTTTCTTCATAGCATCCTCTTTGGCATTATCTCCTGACCCACTACAAAGAGAAAAATTGTCTTGTTGAAGGTCCCCTGAATAACTTGCAACCCAGTATGATTCAGTTTAGCAAGCCTAGGCGGTCCCTCGCCAAATCCATGGACCTTTTCCGCCGACACGAGACGAACGCCCGCGACTACATGAATGGAGCACCCAATATGTTGATGGATCGTGCGTATCTCCTTTCACAGCTGGACGCCCAGATTTTGATCAATCGACAGCCATGGCTCGGCATTCGGGGACTCCCAGTCGCTTTGATGCGAGTTTTTACCGCACCCATGACGCTCTTGGTTACATCTCCTCCGACGTCCAGTCTCTCCGCTCCCAGGCTACATATTCTTCTGGACTTCCTATGTTCGGTGCTCCTGGTCCATTTGGACCTGGTATACCCCGCGTTACCGGGAGTGGCAAGCGAAGCACATACAGCTACGCGTCATCAATCGTCTCACAAGATGCTGGCCCCAGTGTTACGGACAACAACAGCGTTTTGGGTGGCGATAGAACTAGCAGTGTAAACATTGCCTATTCCCAGAGTGACCGGTTGAGGAGGCGGCCGTCTTTCGGTTCTACCTCTGTTACTGGACAAAGTGATCTTGGAAGCATCTCGCAATATGACTATAAGAGTCAGGATGATGCCAACGATTTGGATGACGTGAAATCGCAGTACACAGGGACGCAGGCCGGGGTAACCGTCTTCTGACCTACCTCTGACATCATGCTCAGACAAGCCCGACTCTCTTGCTTCTACACTAGCTCCAGAGTCATGGCCTTTCGCTGCGCATAATGGAGTCAGTGCTCATCGTTCGACTCCCTGCGGCGGCCATTGCACTCGATTCTGAACTTGTATGTTTGCTGAGGCCACTCAGGTTTTTTATGTGGTTTCGTTTTGCTCGAAGAATCTCCAGACTATCATCACAGACTGTCAAAAAGCCGAGTTCGGAGATAGACCCAAAACTTTAAAACATGGCGACGTTGCCGATACCTTCGGCAATATATAGTCTCGCATCCGACTGACTCTTCGTTTGCTTGACCCTTGTTAGTCAGCCCAAAGGCTGCTATTATTACAATGTTAGCTTGTTCGTACTGACAGTAAACAAGGAAAACTTACGGAAAACTTACGTGTGTGATTGGTCGTGTATGCATCTATCCAACTACAATTGTGGGTTCGTCTGATCTCAGTTGCTGCATGTTTGGTATTCGAGAAATGTTTATCTTGGGGAACTGGCACCGACTCATTGGGAAGGTAATATATGTCATAAAAGGACAGACTGAGGAAGGATGACCGAACGATGGCCGGGTGCGGAGTGTTTTCTCCCATCAACGGAGCACTGTCTGTCACCTCACTTTCGACTGCATCAATTATCTTCTTAATCCTGCGTCTTGCTTCTGCACTCCCTTGTATATTATATAAATGCCATACAGTGAGTTATTTGCCATGCGGTTGAAGGTTGGGGGACTGATAAGTACCTTGTGGGACAGCGTGCTTGTGCTTCCGCGCTTAACTAAATCGTCTCACTTAATTATCTTGCAGGCAAATTGCCTTGACTTTCCTGTCTGTTCATTATCACCAACATCCAGGAAGTGTTACCTCATCTTGCACAGCTCAAACCTCATCTTGCACAGCTCAAAGTACCCAACACCAGACCGTGGAGTTTTCTCCTCGACCTTCTAAGCTATTCAAAGAAGCAGTTTCGTCCTTTGAGGCCACAATCGCTCGGTTTTCTCTGCACACAGTTTACTTTGAAGTATATTCTCCTGCACTTTCAACGAGGCTCCATCACTTCGTGCCCACCCTGTCTCGTACAAAACTTGGCCCTCGCATCATCGCCAGGGATCACGCTGGCATATCTCCTTTATTAGATCCATTGAAGGAATTGTTAGCCTTACCCGCGCCCACTGGATCGATGGACACAGCGGACAGCATGGGAAGAAAGGGCAAGGAAGATTCACAGCTTTTCTCGTCATCCTCTAGTTCTTCTTCCTCCATCTCACCTTCCTCAGCCATCACCACGGGCTCCTCAGTTATTTCTAGAGCTAGTATTGATGAAAAGCACAAGGTCGAGGAGCAGGTAACCGAGTTCAATGGTGACACGATTATGCCAGCAATGGAATCCAATGCCAGCGCTGATACTAAGCCCCGCAATGTTTCAACTATAACTACTGCTTCACATCCAGCATCAGTACCATCAACACCTGCCTCGTCTTCGTCCACATCAATTCCTCTCCCAACTCCTTTCGACTCTTCAACATCAACATCTCCTTCTATAACCAACGTTAATGACTTGTTTGTTGATGCTAGTGGAGTCACGTCTCCTCTCCAGCATGGACCCCGAATTAGCCAAAACCTGAATGTCAAATTCGCTCCGCTTCCAGAGTTAGCACCCCGGAAAAGGAAATCGAGCACACCGCTCGGTATGGCTGCACGATCACAACTGGCGCGGGGACGAAGAATGATGCATCGGAATTCTTATGATGATGATGAAGTGTACAGGGAACCCTATCGGCCAAGGCGATTCAATCCCCCGGAGAAAGAGGCTATTGATGGCCAGCAGGAAGGTGATACAAGGAAGAAGAAGAGCAAGAAGTTAAAAACAGGGGGGGAGGAGGAGGAGGAGGAGGAGGAGGAAGGAGAGCGATTAGAGGAAGAAGATCCCCTGGCCGTGTTAGCAAAGAAGATGGGGAGAGCCGGGAAATATTTTTGGAGAAAAATGTCCATTGGTGGAAAGGGTGGAAAGAGTATTGCCGAAGGAGATAACAAAAATATGAAGGCGGAATCTGTGTTGGCACTTAAAGAGTCCTCCAGAGAGTTTAACAAGAAGCATCAAGGCGCGGAAGAAAGCTTAGGAAGTGTTTGGATGGGGGAAGTCAAAGAACAATATGGCAAAACCCATGAGACAGAAGGCAAAGGCTCGGTCGACACCGAACCTACTTTCCATAAAACATCCTCCATCTCTCTGTCTGCATCAGAACTAGTGTCCCATTGATGGTACATCATCAATGACAACACAGCCCTCGTCATAGGAGATGTTGGAAAGATGATGCATGAAAGTACCAATTTGGGTGGCTAACTGAACGGTCACCAATGATCATTGTATCCACTGCATGACATCGACTAATCAAAGTTTGATTATCATGGTCTGCCCAGACAACATATCGCGATTCTTGGTCCATCTCCCCTTCATCGTTATCCTTTTTAGTCGAGACACCACCTATTCATGTTTTGATGCCCGTCCTCGACCACGTTGATGATTAAAGTTAATCTCTCCACAAGTCGCTGCCTCTTGCGTTCCCCTTCACTTTGGTTACGACCTCCCGGAATGCTTATCCCAGCCTCTTTCGTTATCTGTTCTAATTTTTGGCTGGCAGATTATTTCTCCGTTAGTGGATCTGATGACGTGTTGATTCCTATACCCTAATTAACATCAGCTCTCACGGACAGATTTGTGTCAAGACTGAGAACAGGATAGGATTCTCCTATGCTCTCATAATTCCATTGCATTGATAATAGATGGATAGTTGTGAATATGGTACATGCTGGAGCTTGTCGTTCTCGTTAATGCCTGACGAATCTGCCTTGCTTCCTCCTTTTTGTCATGTCTCTTTCAGTTTTCGTTGCGAACTTATTTGAGGCATTATGGCGTATCACTATCTAGTACCAACGTTGATGAAGGCAGTCACAACTTATGTTGCAAAGAGCATCTGCTGTGACTTCCCTAAATCAGCACCATTCATCATGACAAAGAGATATTGACAAGAATCAACAAGAGCGAACCCGCATTTTCACGCCCCTTTTCATCTGCACATCTGCACATCTGCAATATCATCTGTCATTGTATGTGTTGCTATCTGAGTCTCATCTTCTTCTGTTCTTGTTCACACTTCCAAAGTCATCTGAATTCCTGAGATAAGCCATAAGTCACTTCTGGATCCAGTATAGTTGGCACTATGTCACATCCTGATCTGGTCACATCCATCCTAACCCATGGATAATGCTCCCTAACTCATTCACACTTCTAGACCTCTTCCAGTGTGGATCACTCTCTCCATTCCACCTCTGAGATCCTCACTGAACTTCTCAGCAACTCTATGGATCTTCATACCAACATCTGAGGACCATCCAGAGCCAGAGTAACTTACATTCTCCATTCCAAGATAACTACCCTAGGTAGAATACTTAGTATAGAAGCCAGTAGTTATACTGTAAACCTTATCCTGAAAATTAACCAAAACTGACACTGTCTTCCAGTATTGGTAATGACACATCTCATCATCTTTGAGTAAACTCATTTTCCAATCATTCTAAGTAGTTCTTTCAAAATATATGATCAGTACAACTAGTAGAGACACACCATATCAGCTTTAGCTGAAGATTGTTTTGATATCTGTATTCTTTATATCTGGATAATATCTGCTTGCTTATCTGAGAGCTTACTAATAGATTTTGGATAACAAGATGTGAACTTGTTATATGCTGAGTCCACTTGTTCTAAAAACTATTCTTTATAGTAGTGATATTTTATACAATCCCCAATAGAAGCATGTCTTCCATGATGGCATATTTCTTTTATGAAAGTCAGCCTTCCATAGTAGGGTTTCTCTATAATACATACTGTTATAAGACGAGTGTGTGGACAGACTTTTAGGATTATGGTTAGAGAACAGAAATAGACAGTAGTAATTATTATTAGTCTACAATGGGAAAAGGACATGTGACCTAGAAGTCATGTAAGATGATGTCATAGGCCTAAGAACAGTCTAGAGCAGTCTGGAAGGACTTAAGGTCTAGAAGGATTGAGGGAAGTCTAGATAGTAGTTGTTATGGGTATTTGGACACTAACAATTTTATTTTATTTTATTTTATTTTATTTTATTTTTTCTGATTTTACTTTTCTTTTTCTTTACTTTATTTTCTTGGAAAGACAATGAAGAAGGCACGTGACAAGGAAGTCACATGACAGGTCAC
>Ga0157363_1006193_pt1 | contig 11222 bp, 9 predicted proteins | sample AttsexASBM1_FD_111477 | JGI IMG/M metagenome (GOLD analysis project Ga0157363, IMG submission 111477) | Fungus gardens microbial communities from leaf cutter ant in Ribeirão Preto, State of São Paulo, Brazil - Atta sexdens ASBM1 | ecosystem: Host-associated > Fungi > Mycelium > Unclassified ...
AAAAGAAAAAGAAAAAGAAATATAAAATCAAAAGAAAAATAGATAAAAGAAAAATAAAATGTTAGGTCCAAAGCGTTCCATAACAGAGAAGAACATAATAGTTCTTGATTAGGTTCTAACTGTAATAGATTTGCAATGCTCAGTAGAATAGTAGATAATACATTCTACTGCAATCTAAACAATAGGAATATGACAAGGGAAGTTATAATAAAGATAGGGCTGAAAAAAATTGACACATAGAAAGGAGTGCTAGAAAGCTCCAAATGAGGGCTATCTGTATATATATAGGATGTACAAAAGTGACAACAAACAACTGAGATATCAGACTATTAGTAATTGTAAAAGTTTTGTTAGCTAATATCTCATGAACAGCTAGACAGATTTGTACAATTGAACTTGTATTGGAAAGTGCTTATCAAACCATTTCTAATGATATATAGTATATCTAAAAACAATAAGTATTAATAGAAATACAAGCATATTAATCATAATTAGTTACTTTCTAAAATTAGCCTGACATCTGCTATGACAGATGACAGCTTCCATCAGATATGAGTTTTGATCATGTGATAGAAACAGCTTGTGTATGTACCATTACTCTTTTATATATATACTTCTATATCTAAGAACTAGATTTCAGACTTAACAATATCAATCCTGATTAGTTTTCATTATTGATATCTGTATTGATCTTCATCATCATTTATTATCAATCATTATTGAACTTCTAAATCACTCCTAAACCTCTAAGAGTACATCCAAGGTTCAGATATCACAAATAAGTGAGTAGTTCATTTTGTAATAGCAATAAGACTGGTGATGAGTTGAGAATTTGCAAGAAAACAGGAATTTAAGTTGGAAAATAGAAATAGAAAGGCTAATATATGTAAGAAATATGGATAGAACTTTCAACAAGAAAGGGCCAGTAAAAAATACTGTAGAAGTCAATATTTATTATCAAGAACATAGGGAAAGAACAGAAATAGATATAATTAGAGAGCAGAAGTGGAGTGTAATCTTGGGAATACTATGGCTTGCTTGCTACAACCTTGAAATCAATTGGAAAATAGGAGAGGTGAAGATGATGAGATGTCTAGAAGAATATGGGAAGCAGTGAAGACCAAAACAAGGAAAATTAGGGTGGTAAAAATAAAAGAAAGAAGAAAAGAAAGAGGAAGAAGGGAAAGAAAAAGAAAAGAAAGAAAGAAAATACCAAAAGGAAAAGAATAATGAAAGTAAAGAAAGTAGTGAAAGAATGGGAAATATGAGATGAAGAGGAAGAAGTAGCAAATTTTGAGAAAGAAGCAAAAAAGTTAGTACCAAAACACTTTCATAAGTAGATTCATGTTTTTGAAAAGAAACAAAGCAAAAGAATGCCCACAAGAAAACTCTGGGGCTATACTGTTAGAGTTGTGAATATTAAACTATATTTTATTTTCCTTTTTCTATTTTCATTTTATTTAGGGTTTAACATAATGTTATGGTCACAATAGTCACATGTCACATGTCACAGTAATGATCACATGATCACAATGGAACATTCTGGAATAATAATGTTATATAATGTGTTTAACACATGTTGAACTTATGGTCTATACATGGTCTTTAGGATAGACTAGATACAATAGTAGTATGGACCATCCAGTAGAGTATATAAGGTAGACAACTTTGTACTAGAAACTCCATTGAGTTCTCTTGTGATATCTAATACAAGGTTTTTTCTCTTTGACTTACTCTAAGGTCTTTGAGTTATAACACATACAATAGAAACAAAAGAAAATTTTATGCTGAGAAAGGGGAAGGTATATCCATTATCAAGAGAAGAAAAGGAAGAGGTGCATGAGTTTATAGCCAAACAATTAAAGAAAGAATATATCAGGCCCTCAAAGTCATCTCAAACAACACCAGTGTTCTTTATAGGGAAGAAGGATGGGAAGAAGCATATGGTACAGAACTATAGGTATTTAAATGAGTGGACAGTAAAGAATAATTATCCTTTGTCATTACTTTTGGATATTGTAAAGAACATAAGTACTAAGAAAGTATTTATAAAGATAGACTTAGAATGGGATTATAATAATATATGAATAAAGGAAGAGGACAAGTAGAAGGCAGTATTCATGACCCCAGAAGGGATATTTGAACCTATAGTGATGTTCTTTGGGCTTACAAATTTCCTAGCAATATTTTAAATGATGATAAATGAGATCCTTTGAAACTTAATCAACATTGGGAAAGTAGTGACCTTTATTGATCATATTATAGTAAGAATGGAAACAGAGAAGAAACATGATGAGATAATAGAGGAAGTAGTGAAGAGGTTAGCAGAGAATAATTTCTATATAAAGCTAGAAAAATGCAAGTAGAAGATAAAGGAGGTAGGATTTTTAAGAGTAGTAATAGGGCTGGAGGAGATAAAAATAGAAGAAGAAAAGATAAAATATATATTGAATTGGCCAACTTCAAAAGAAGTCAAAGATGTATAGAAGTTTTTGGGACTCACCAACTATTATTAGTAGTTTATTAAAGATTTTGCAACAATAGTTAGACTATTACACAATTTAGTAAAAAAAATCAGAAGTGAGACTGGATAGGAAAGTAAAAGGAGGTGTTTAGGAAGTTAAAGAAACAATTTACAAAAGAACTGGTGTTAGCAGTGCTAGATTTAGATTAAAAAATAAGAATGGAAGTAGGTGTATCAGATTATGCTATAGGAGAGGTTTTATTTATGGAGCGTGAGGATGAAAAATGGAGGCTGGTAATATTTCTCTCAAAATCTCTAAATGAGACAGAGAGGAATTATGAGATTCATGATAAGAAGATGTTGGCAGTCATAAAAGAATTAAAAAACTGGAGACATTTATTAAAGGGTGCAAAGTTCAAATTCAAGGTCTAGACAGATCACATGAATTTAGAATATTTTATGAAAGTGTAGAAATTGAATAGAAGATTAGTAAGATAGACATTGTATCCATCAAGATTTGATGATATGTTCTAGAAACAAAAATAAAAGGTAGACAGACTTAGTAGAAGATTAGACTAGAAAATAGGTGTAGAAAATAACAATAATAACCAGACATTAATTAAGGACTATTAGATTCATAGTTTAGTAGAAGTAGTAGTAGAAGGACCTGAAGTAAATATAGTGGAAAAGTATTGAAAGGAGAAAAGTGATAGATAGAAGGGGATTTAGTGTTAAAAGAAGGAAAAGTGTGTTATAAACTTAAGAACTTAGAGTTGTTCAAAAGTAAGCATCTTGTATAGTGATTACACAAGAGAACTTGATAGAGAACTCTATACAGGATTGTCTACCTTATATGCCTAAATGTTACAACTTTAAGATCTTAGGGTGGATCAAGAAGAAGAATCTTGTATAAGATTTACACAAGAGAACTCAATAGAGAACTCTGTACTGGACTGTTTACCTTATATACTAAATTCCCATGGTCTGTGCTACTACTACTTTAGCCTACCATAAATGACTATGTGTTTGCCTTAAGATCAGTATGTATTATAGATCAGCATATATTATACATACTATATGACATTATCCTTCCAAAACCTTTTACCTTCTTCTATTACTACCTCATGACCTGTGACTGTTACTGTGACCATATTCATGTGACTTGTGACAGTGTGACAGTAATGTCATATAAAAACCCTAACTCCAATTTTTAGGATAGAAGATAAAAGAAGAGAAAAGAAAAGAAAAAAAAATAAAGTCAAAAGAAACTTGGGTCTAAACTTTGTAAGTCTAACACTAAAACTAATGGTTCATACTCTACTTTGTTAGTCTACTCTAAATAACTATGTATTTGCTTTAAGGTTAATATATGTATAATACATTGTATAATATTATCCTTTTAGAACCTTCTATTGCTTTCTATTATGATATATGATTGTGTGACTTTGTGACCATGATGTCATACTAAACCCTAATCCTAGTTTCCAGATGAAGATAAAAATAAAAATAAAATAAAAAATAAGAAGAAAATTGAAAATAAATAAAGTCCACTATCTTTAACTCTGACAAGATGTATGTGCTAAAAGACAAGGAGTTGAGGACAGAAATAATTTGGTTACATCACAATGTACCAGTAGCTAGACATAGAGAAAGATAGAAAATGATGGAGTTAATAACAAGAAACTATTGGTGGCTAGGAGTAACTAAAGATATAGGAAGATATGTAGATAGTTGCGATATATGCCAAAGGATGAAGAATAAGATAGAGTTGCTAGCAGTAAAGTTGAAGTTGAGTGAGATACTGAAAAAACTATAAACACACTTGATAGTGGACTTTATTACAAAGTTGCTACTAATAACCAGAAAGGATACAATCCTAGTAGTTTATAACAGGTTGTCCAAGATAACATATTTTGTGGCAACAACAGAAGAAACATCAGTAGAGGGGTTGGTATGATTGTTTAAAGATAACATATAGAAGTTGTATGGGTTATCAGAGAGTGTGGTATTAAATAGAGAACCCTAGTTTGTAGTGGAGCTAATTAAGGAGTTAAATAGTATGTTGAAAATTGAAATAAAGTTGTTGACAGTATTCCATCCTCAAACAGATGGTCAAACAGAGAGAATAAACCAAGAGTTAGAATAGTACTTAAGGTTTTTTATCAATCATAAACAAAAAGATTGGCCCAAATAGTTGATGTTAGTATAATTTGCATTTAATTAACAAAATACATTCAGTAACAAAAGTATCTCTGTTTATGGCAAATTAGAGTAGAGAATTGAGGATAGGGATAAACATTAGGGAAAATGAAAAAAGTGACAGAGTTTGCAGAAAGAATGAAGAAAATACAAGAAGAAGCAAGAATGGCATTAAGGAAAGCACAGGAATAAATGAAGCAGCAAGCAGATAAAGAGAGAAAGGATGTAGAGATATAGAAAGTAGGAGATAAGGTAATGTTAAGTACAAAAGATCTGGTATTCAAGGAATGACCAGTAAAGAAATTGGTAGATCAATATGTTGGTCCATATTTCATTGACAAAGTAGTGTCCACTAGTATAATCAAATTATGATTGCCAACTTCAATGAGAATTCACTTAGTAGTAAATATTAGCTGAGTAGTGTGATATAGAAAACAAGTGGAAGGGCAAAGGAAAGAAGAAGTGAAACTAATAGAAGTAGAGAAAGTAGAGGAATAGAAAGTAGAGGAAGTATTGAAAAAGAGGAAAGTAAGAGAAATAACAAAGTATTTAGTATAATGGAAGGGATTTATAGCAGAGTATGATAGTTAGTAAAGAGAGAAGGATTTAGAAAATGCAAAAGAAGTAGTAGTGGAGTTTGAAGAAAGGTTAAATACAGAAGTAAGGAGACAAGAGAAGTTAGATATAAAAGAGGAAAAAAACTTTAGGAAGAGAGAGTTATTAGGGAAGTAGACAACAAAGATATTGTATAGATGGGATGATGAAAAATTTAAAGATAAATATTTAAGAAAGTTGGAGAAAAACTGATAAAAATGGAAGTTAGTTTCTTTAGAAGAGAAACCTTGAAGAGGAAATAATATCAGAGTTAAAGATAGTAAACTTCATTTATTTTCAAGCTCTTTCTTTTTTTCTTTTTTCTTTTCTTTTCTTTTCTATCTTGGAACTTAGAGTTAGGATTTAGCATTGATGTTACTGTGACACATTGTTACATGATTAAATGCTACAATGGAAAACAGTAGAAGATTCTAGAAGAAATGATGTTATACAATGTGTTATACACATGGTTATTTAGAGAAGGCTAAAGTAGTAGAGCATAGACTAGTAGTCTTAGATATATAAGGTAAATAATTCTGTACAGAGTTCTCTATTGAGTTATCTTGTGTTAACCCCAATACAAGATTCTATTTATTGATTCACTCTAAAGATCTTTAAGTTGTAATATAACATTCCTACTACATTAACTTCATCTGTGAAACTAAATTTATTTGATGGATCATCAAACAATATCATTCCTAAAATAGCCTCCCTGCCTATTATTTTCCCATCTAGTCATTGAATGATTCTAAATGTGTACATCTTCCCTCTTAACTTTTCTTATTCATTGATACTCAGATATAACTGGCTCACTTAATATAATTTATTGATTGATTGGAGTGCTAAGTCCATCATCTTCTGACTAAGCTCAGAAAGAAAGAACTACCTTTTAGAAAAATTCACAACATCTACACTCCTAGAAGAACCTCTATGTATACTTAACTTCTTTAACTATTAGAATTGAAGATAGTGGACTTTATTTATTTTTAATTTCTTTCTCACTTTTATTTTATTTTCCATTTATTTTGGGAGCCAGGACTAGAGCTTGGTATAACTCAGTGTTATATATATCAGTCACTGTCACACTGTCACACAATCATGTGTCAAGATAGAAGATGGTAGAAGATTCTGAAAAGATGATATCATACAGCATATTATACATATGTTAACCTTAAGATAAATATATGGTCATTTAGGATAGACTAATGTAGTAGAGCATGAACTATAAGTTTCAGATATATAAGATAGATGATCAAGTACAGAGCTCTCTATCAAGTTCTCTTGTGTAAACCCTATATAAGATTCCTTCTTTTGACCAGCTCTTAAGTCTTAAGTTTGTAACATTGACTTTTCTAACTTTGTACCCAAACTTTCTTTTTCCCAACCCCATATTGCTATCATTGGTGCTTGATCATACATCTGGATAGCACAAATAATAGGCTCAATAATCTTCTGCCTTATACTATGCTTCATTAATCTCACTGGAAGAGTAGCAAAGATTACTAATAACTCAGTTAATTTATCTACTATTTCACTCAAGTACTATGAGCTTGCAGATGTCTTTAACAAGGCTAAAGCAGAGACTCTGATCTCTTATCAATTATATAACTTATAGATCAAACTAAAAAACAGAAAAAAACTCTATCAGAACTATTTACTTGCTTTCAATAGTAAAACAAGAAGTACTTAAGGAGTTCATTAGTGAAAGTGAAAACCTCAACACAGGATTTATATGCCCCATGTTATCCTTCTACAGAGCACACATACTATTTATCAAAAAGAAGGATAGTTTTCTTTATCTGTATGCTGACTTCTGAGAACTCAACTATATTACATGGAAGAATAAGTATCTACTTCTCCTGATATCTGACTTTCTTGACTCCCTTCAAAAGGTGCACATTTATACCAAGATTGAATTGTATCATATATATCACCTAGTGTAGATAATAAATGAAAAATAACCTTCTATATTTGTTATAGATTTTTTGAATGAGCAGTTATATCTTTGGGCCTGACTAACACCTCTACAGCTTTTCAATAGTTCATGAATAATACTTTCTCAGACCTTTTAGATGTCTGTATAGTAGTGTATCTTGATAACATATTACAATACTGAGAACTAAATCCATAAAATACCTAAGATATATCTTGTTTTTTTCCAAATTAACCATGTCTTCTGATAAAATTAATACAATTCAAAATTGGCCTAAAATTAAAAAAAATCAAGGATATACAAGCATTCTTAGGATTTGCAAATTTCTACTGCTGATTTATTTACAATTACTTAAACATGGCTACTCTGCTGATCTAGTTGACATGGAAGAATATCTCTTAAAACTTTGACTCTCTATACTGAAAAGCATTTAATACCCTTAAAAAAGCATTTGTCTCTGCTTCAATCCTCAGCCATTGAATTCCTAATATTCAAATGATTATGGAAACTAATGTTTCAGATTATACCCTTGTAGCTATACTGTTCATTATAATAGAAGAAAAAGAGGTATACCCAGTCACATTTCACTCTTACATGTTCAAAGCTGCAGAAATCAATTACAATACACACAACAAGGAACTCCTTACAGTTTTAAGTCTTTCATATCTAGTATCACTACTTAGAAAGATCAGAGCTCTCTATAGATGTTATTATAAACAATAAGAACACTAAGCAAGATAGTCAGAGTTCTTCTTCTAGTTCAATTTCATTATCTATTTTTGTCTTGGACATCTAGAATCTAAATATGATGCTATTACTCATAAGAAGAACCTTATCTAAAAAAAGTGCTATCCATACCTCTGTTAATTCTCAAAACTTATGTTCTATCTTCATCTATAGTTAACTTATAACATCTCTCCAAGCTACTACTCTGGTCTCTCTGTCCCTTTGGACTGCCACTATTATAGACCTCAATAGTTTACATGATGACATCTAGTTAGCAATCACATAAAACAAGACCCTCTAGAAATACCTCTATCACTTGATAGAAAACTAGTTACTGGATATATCCAGACTCCTACTTAAGAACAGCAAAATTTACATATTATTGGCAAATGATCTCTGCATTCATATTCTACAGTACTACTACAATTACATTCTCACAAACATTTTGGGCAAGATAAAACATTAGAACTCATTTGTTATGGATATACTTAACGATTTATATATATAAGAATCTCTATAACTCTTATGTTACTTGTATAAGATTTAAACTGCAACACTATAAGCTGTATGGATTACTTAAACAACTCCCAATTCCCAAATGACTCTTGATCTCTATGTATTTTATCAAAAAGCTTTTTTCCTCATTTAGCTGTAACATAATTCTGATTATTATTGATTGACTCTCTAAGCAGACCATATTTGTCCTAACAGTAGACACTATCATCTTACATGAGCTAGCAAAACTGTTTGTAATCTATATTTTTTTTCAAATATAGTATCTTATCTCATATTACTTTTGATTGTAGATCTGAGTTTGTCTCAAACTTCTTCTGGTCCTTAGAAACTGTCCTTGATATGAGACTTGACTTTACTTCTGGATATTATACTAAGAAAGATAGATAGATAGAATGTAATAACTAAATATTAGAATAGTATGTTATATGCCAAGTTCACCTATTCAGAAAACATATCCCTGTGGTGATACTCCTTATCAACATCTAATCTAAAAGCCTGTCTTCTACAGCAGCTACTTTCCTTGCAACACCTGCATGGTGGTAATGCAACAATCCGGAGATTCCATCTTCTATGACAGAAATACTCCTATCCAACTTGGTCTTCCATGGCAAAGTCATACTTTTGTTAGTGTCTTAACACTGAAACCTCTACTTGGGGTAATAAAGGCCATACCACTGAAACCTCAAGCATCTTCTATAGTATTTCCTTGTATATAAGACTAGTAGTTATACTATAATTTGCTAGTCTGATAATCGATGAAGATAACTTTTATTGAACTTGATTCCCAGTGTTTAACAGCAACACACCAATCAGTACTCACTTCTATTTCAGACTTCTTCCTTCTATTTAAAATTACAACCATGTGGCAGATAAACAGCATAGCACATAAGCTGAAACCAAGGTTGTTCTACAAGTCTGCACATCTCTAAGTTTATCTTATGGACTTTCATCCCCAGTGTGAACTATACCTGACACAATACCTCTATATCTACTGTAACTACTAATAAGATAACTAGTTAGATCTTCTTTCACTTACAGAATTTGCATACAATAATGGACCAAGTGCTACTACTGGCATATCATCCTTCTTTGCAAATAAAGGTTACCATCCAAACATCAGGATGCATCTGAAATGAGATATCACTTTATTTTACACCTGTAAGTTTACTATAGACCTTAATGAACTGCAAGACACTCTGAAAACAGAAATATACAATATACAATAATGATACCAATAGTCAGTAGATGTGTATAAGATTCTGTTTTCAAATTTCCAGATAGGACAATAGGTATTTGTTAAAGCTTAGTTCTTTTATACTATGTGATCTTCAAAAAAGCTGTTAACAAAATACTTAGAACCATTTAAGATTATTAGTGTTATGGTGCACTTGGACACTAACATTTTTCTTTTTCTTTTATCTATTTTTCTTGATTTAATATTTTTTTTCTTTTGACTTTTCTTTTCTTTTTCTTTTGACAATGAAGAGGCACATGAATATGATCACATGACATATCATCACATGATGTGAGGTCATAGGCCTAAACTTTGGAAGAAAGAGCTAGAAGAATGATATTAGAGCATATATATATGGCATAGTGTCCTTATGGAAGACATGAGGATGAGGCATGGTAGAAGCATGGACAATGCATGGACATTATGGTAGAATTATTTAATGTTAGTATAGACCATGAGACTTTTGTATAAATAGTATAGGAATACAGCAGAGACTCCTTGTCGAGTTCTCTTATAATCCCCATATAAATATCCTATTAAGAGATTTATTGTTTGTGTTACTATTGGTTTTGTGACTAGTAGTTGCCATAACAATCAGTCAAGCTAGTACTCACTTGTTTATGATTTACCTTCCAAGATCAATATATACTATCTATCTCCACTACTACCAGTTATAATAAATAGTAAACTGAAATATAAAATCTCCTAGATTTTCAACTCAAAAATTGACTACAGGCACACATGTAAGTTACTTTACAAAGTCATTTGGCTGGAATACAAGTACACAGAAGAAGAATCCAACTAGCTACCTACATTTGAGCTCATTTATACCTCCAATCTTATATCTGATTTTTACCAAGTTTACTCCAATAGATCTGGCTTTCTTTCACTAATACAACTCTAACATCTTTTTATTGTTGTTTTTCATTATTAAAAATCCACAGTACTTGCTACTCTCTGTACAACTAAAGCTTTAAAGGCTTAACCTTAAGGAGGAGATACTGTTACATACTATCCAATATCTGTACTCTTTCTACTCTCTTCTAGTGCAGATTACATTACATTACAGTACCTAATAACCCAAAGTATATACAGTGGTAAAGTATTATTAGATTTGCACTTCTGTACTTAAGAAGCGTTAGCCAATATACTGTTTCTCAGTCTGATAATTAACTTGGACTTGTACCACACTGTTATAAGACGAGAGTGCGGACAGACTTTGGCTAGGGTTAGGGTTAGCCAGACATAGATAAGATAGTATTTTATTAGTCTACAACGGATAGAGAGCATGTGACCTGGAAGTCATGTGATATAAGCTAGAGTAGTCTAGAGCGGTCTGGAAGGACTTAGGGTCTAGATGTTATGATTCAAGACTCAAAGTGTTAAGTCAAGAAACAACTCTTGTATTGGAGTGACACAAGAGAACTCGATAGAGTTCCTAATACAAAGTCATCTACCTTATATACTAATCCTCATGGTCTGTGCTAACTACTGTGCACCCTACCCTAAATGCCCATGAGTAATACATGAGGCCAACATGTGGTGTCCATGTTGTA
>Ga0157363_1006194_pt1 | contig 11220 bp, 5 predicted proteins | sample AttsexASBM1_FD_111477 | JGI IMG/M metagenome (GOLD analysis project Ga0157363, IMG submission 111477) | Fungus gardens microbial communities from leaf cutter ant in Ribeirão Preto, State of São Paulo, Brazil - Atta sexdens ASBM1 | ecosystem: Host-associated > Fungi > Mycelium > Unclassified ...
TCTATTTAAACCTGGCTCATAATTGTATTAACATTTACATCTATTTATTTTTTATGTTTTGTTTCTTTTTGTCCCTCTTCATATAATTTATAATTTATTTGTTTATTGGAATCATCATCTCATTTCTATAAGTAATACTTAATTTATATATTTATTCCAATTAGTATGTTAATTAATTATTATTTTTGCCTACCTATTCTTATTATTTCTATTTAATTAATTACTAATCCTTACATCGCATAAGAATTATAATGATAGACTTCATTGTCCTTTTACTTATAAACTCCCTGCGAACTGTTTGATCTGTCTAGCTGATTAGCTTATCTTTCTGAAAGTCATATTATGCTTTATAGAAACAGCGTTAATTCTTATTGCTCTTATAAAAATTTGCGGATTTATGGCACATTCAGCTTTACGGATCCAATTAGATCTCACAGTATCTCTCAATAGGATTTCAGGCAAACACGTTAGATAATTGGTCCCGCGCTTTCTGATCCTTCCAGATGCAAGATGAATGGCGAATCGTGCGTACTATAGAGACGCCAGGTCGGCATAGAAATGGGCAACAACGGCAGCAACTCCCATCAATATTGCGCGTCCAACGGACCATCGCAAGAGATTGCTGGACGCGGGTGGACGCAGTCTTTCCCCCGGGAGCTGGGGAGGCATCATCCTCAGCAGTCGACAGGACACAAGGTCCTGCCGGAGCCGCCCAATCAGCGGCTACGCGCCACCAATAATGGAAGCATCATTCACAACGGGGGAACCATAAGCGGCCGCAGGCCGCCGGCCCTCACGCTTCCGCACGACCTTAATAAGGTAAGGATTTGCGGCGGCTTTTCGAGTCGCGCTGATGACGTGGCGTGCCATGCTCCTCATGTGCCGCAAAATACAAGCCGCCACACGACTGTAGTTGTAGTTGTATACATCATCGGCGGGTGAGCAGAAATTTGTATCGCCAAGCATCACAGATTCTCATGCGAGTAATAATTTTTGTTGATAACAATAATGCACATAGAGAAATGTTTGATATGTGTAACCATTAATTTTCTTGTTTTAACTAACGAAAACTTTTTTATTTTTTCATTTAAAAACTGTGTCACTGTAAAATTTGAAATGACCAAATTTTAATTAGAACAACACAATTTTTAAATAAAAAAATAAGATAACTTTTTAGTCACACATCAACAAAATAAATGGTTATAAGTACCAAAACATTCTCTCAGATAATGATAGACACGGACTGGATGGTAATAATAAATTAAATGATACGTTGTTTATGAAGTTCAATCGTGCTGATTTTTGCTCGATATGTTGGAAACGTAACATTTGTTTGATTTGTCATAATCTATTAGTTTTTGTTTGTGATAAAGGACCAAAGAATAAATTTTTGCACGAAATATATTATCACATTTGTTTTCAATTCACTTTGAGGATGAAGTGTTTGCTTCATCAGAACGCCTCCACGAAAAGATATGCACATAGTACAAACTGTTTCGATTCGAAGAGTGTGATATTCCGGAGCAATAAATGCGCCTCCGCAGTGGATCGGACGATCAGAAGTGTTCTGAAGAAAATGAGAAATAAAAAATCTTTATTCTTATAACAAAAAAAATTTTATTGGTAGGAAATATAAAAAGAATCATAATTAAAAGCCAATTAATGATATTTAGGTGAATAATTATAAGAGTAGTTGAGCAGTCGCGAGATAGGATCCTAAATACTAGGAGTAAGATTTTAAGTTCGAATTGCAATCGGTTCCATTTATTTTTCTATAACTGCTAATAACATTTTTTGCCGTTTTTCTTTATATTCTAAGATGAAATTGTATTACATCTGTGAATAACACATTGTTTGATTTTACCTCAACTATTTTTTTATTATAATTTTAAATTCCACATATAATTAATATATGATATTAATTTGTAAGCTAGAAAAAGAATCTGGTTGTATTAATAAGAATTCTAGTTGAAAATGGAAAAATTTTGAATCTATTATAATTTTAATTGAGATATTAGAATTGTTAACAAAAAAATTAAATAACTTTTAAACTATAAGAAAATTGTGGTCAAATGATATAATCAGAATCTTCTAGTTCGTCTATTTTCAACCAGAAATTTTTCTCACTGTATATCTAATTTGTACATCTAATTTTATCTATTAAATCCCAAAAATAAAGAAGAAAAATAATGAAGAAAAACAAATGTATTAGTAAATCTACATCTCTCTTCTTGCTCCACATGTTTGCTTAGATGCAAATTGTATTTAGCCCAAAATAAGAATTATGAAAAGATTAATATTTTTTACTCTGTGAATTTTTTCAGCGTGATAGTTTGTCTTCGCGAAATTGCCGAAAAGATAATTTTTTATTCCGATTCACCTCAATTTAATCTTCTGATTTCGTGCCTAGCCAGTCCTCCTTCTGTCTCCGCAGACAGAAGGAGGACTGGCATTTCCATCGTCTAGAATTCTCATGCGAGGTAATGCGCATCCGTGAATTCGTCTTTTGGCCGAGCGCCATGTGTCGTAACCCGGTTAAGATTATTCTATAGAGCACCTTTTTACCGCGAATTCGCGAAATGTATCACACGGCCTTCATCGAACGCTTTGTGCCGACGATCGCACAGAAACGACGGTTTCTCATCCGCCCCGCTTTGTCACGGTGCCTCCATTCTCTATAACGCTTATTACACGCATCAAAATGAAGTCACGTACGTAAATCAACATTATTTTAAGAATAAGTATTATACTTTACCGTTCTACCTTTACGTAATATTATACTTAAGAGATAAAAATATTCTCTTAACTCATTATGCATATAATCGCTAATGAGAACTTTTATTATGAGAGGCAGACATAAATATTATATTTTATTCATTTCGCGCATTCAAAGCGATTGAAATCTAGATCGTCGTAAATATAGTTAAACAATGCAAAGTAAATCAGAAATTCAATTCAGGATTTAAGGATGTCCTATATATCAACTAAAAATATATCAGCCAACTAGTAAAAAAATTTTTGCAATAAATTTATTTTCAATTTTAAATACGCCTTAAAATTGCATAAAACAAAACAAATTATTTGGCTTTTAATGACATAAAGCGCATAATTATCATACTTCCTCCAGTTTTGTGTAAATAATTTTTAAAAATTAGTAGATTTAATGAATGTTTGCACGAATTAAAGTTTATTAAAGTTTTATTAGAATATACCTATATAAAAAAATTGATTTAATTCGTAATACTACTTCCTCATTAAATCTGCAAATGAATACTATATAACGCAATTTTATACAAGGATGTTAACAAAAAAATTAAATAACTTTTAAACCATAAGAAAATTGTGCTCAAATTTGCACAGACGTTACTTAGACGTTGTAACAGAACAATCTATGAAATTTTTATATTTTTGGTAATGCTTTGCATTTTGACACATATATCCTTAAAATCCTGCCTTCTCGTTTTCCAGCAGGGAATATTTCGCAGCCGCAGCACTTCAGCATCGAACATCGGCGCGTCACGCAGCCGTAAGATCGAACATCATTGCTGCTATTACGGGAATGGATCGAGATATTGTATGGAGAACGAGATGCAAGAGCTCAAAAGATTCGGCAGCGAGCCCGATCTGCGATACTCGCCGATGGCGCGAGAGGCTGCACGCTGCAACGGGAAGCAACAGCAGCAGCAACATCAGCACGCGATGGAGCACCGACATTGCGGAAGCGGGCATTATCCCGAGCGAGAGTGTAGAGAACGAGAGAGCCGGTATAGGGGTAAGAAGAAATACAAGGCACCGGCGCCGCCGACGAACGGCATCATTGACGGATCGTCTCCAGATTCTTATAGGTAAGAATATTATGAATATCTTGCAACGAATAACCCGTTTTTGTTTGTCTCAGTTATCATTATTTAATTCACAAGTTTGCAATCCCAAAGGTTCCATAACAACTCTGTAGACATTTTTTTCTCTTAAAGAACTAATAATTATTTACTAAACATATGACATCGATAAAAATTGCTAATCGTTGATCTTTTTTTATCGATTACATGAAAAAAACAATTTTGCTAAAATATCTAAAAATTTAGATAGATACAAATCTGAAAATAATTGGATCATCAAAATAATTATGTAGGAAACTCAAGCATGATGAGAACAATGCATAAAATTTCGACATTCTAGAAATCATTTTGGGAGTCTTACATAATTATTTTATAGTGCAGTAAATTTATTTTCAAATAAAGTTAATAACTGAAGCTTGCAATAGTGTCCAAAAAATAATAAAATAAAACAAATTAAAATGATATGAGATGTTAATATAATATTTATTTAAAAACGTAGAAATTCACATTTAATAATTAAATTCAAACATTTCAAGTTGAGTTACACAGAGCTCTTCAGTAATCATTAAAGATTACATAAAGATTACATAATGATCAATGTAAATATGCTACAATAAGAAAAAAAAATAAATTAATATAACATGTCTAGAAAAATGTAATGGAGTAACAGGAATGTTTTTCTTCATATATATATATATATATATATATACAACAAATAAATCAAGGCAGAGAGGGCACATTTAGATCAAATGACCAATGATAATAAATAAAATAATAAAATTATTTTCAGATCTACATTAAGCTAAATTTTATATAGATACTTCAGCAAAATCGTTCTTTCCATATATATAAATTATATTAACAGAAACAGAAAGTTTTTATCTTTTTATACATTGACGTCAATAAAATATCCATGTCTCGATATAGAAATGTTATTCTTAGGTGCAATGAATCCGGCCAGATTCGATCGAATGGTTGTCGCGGTGAAGAAGAGGTCCAACCGCCGCCGAGGCGGTCGCGCCTCTTCAAGACGCGAGCAGAGACGAAAAGAGCGCAGGTCAATTGGTTGTCTTCTTCCTCGTCGTCGCAAACTCATGTTGTCACGGAACGCTGTGAAAACGGTGGCAGCGGATTAGACAACGAGCGACGGTGGCGAGGTGAAGATGGCCGCGTTGCCAATAAAGAGAATAGACTCGTCTGGCGCGATCAGAGTAATCATCTCCATCAGGATCGTTGGTGTCGAGACGAACATAGGCGTTCGCGTATCTTTGACGGCAAGAATACGCTGCAGAGGAGTATGAGTAGTCCGGAGTTCCAAGCAGAGTTGATGCAGGTGGCTAGGAAGGTGCGCAACAAGCTCAACTGCGGCGGCAGGTCCTCCGTGGAGTCGATGAACTTGGAGCGTAATAGCGACACCGATCGGTGCACGAAAGAATCCAAGATTGAGGAAGTGAAAAGGCCGGAAAAACGATCAGCGAGGAACGAGGAGAGTTGCCTTGAGGAACGTGTGATCGAAGACAGGATCGAGGAGAGGCGACTGAACGATCGTTGTAATCGATCCGAAAATAAACATAATGAGCGCATATATGACGAGCGCAAAGAGAATGCCCGCGATCCCGGAAGGACTAAGGACTACTTAGAGGAGAGGCAAGCGGAGGGTATATCAGGCGGAAAGAGACGACTCGTCGAGAAATCGGCGATATTCGATGAACTCTCTGCGATGCATTCGAAAGAACCTCTTCGGAAAGGTCTGAAAGATCGCTTGGACGCTGTGGGGCATTCCTCCGGAGAGAGGTTCTCATCGGAGAAGCACCGAAGAGAACTTCTTGAAGACTATCAACGAGCCAAGAGTGTCGCCAAGAGCCGGAAGTATGAAAATACAACAGACTTGGGTAGAACTAGATCGGAGAGTCCGGTCAGACCTTATATCAGGATTACAGATCCTCGTGGACAGGGCTCCGGAAGGGAAAGCACGCCTGAACGAACAAGCGAGGCCAAAGAGAGAGAGAAGGAGAGAGATTCCGATCGTAGACGGCGGAAGAGCGACGTTAGGAATACTGATGGCGCGTCGGATGAGAAGAGATGGTCCTGCGAACCTGTTCCCGCAACAGCGGAGAAGAAAGATGCAAAATCCAAAGAGAAGCTCGCGAGAAAACCAGAAGCCAAGGAAGTCGTCCGCGAGAAAAATTGGCACGTGTAAGTTTGCTCTTACATCCCGGATCAATTTATCTCTCACACGCGTCACATATGTATATGCGTGCATTGAACGATTCCGGTAGTTATTTTCCTTATCAGTCTCGTGCGCGCGGATGCGTGTATATACGCAATTAGTTTTCCAGTGACGACGAACAAGCGATAACTAATTTCATTCGTAATCATTACGCAAATATGATATGTTTTTGACTATTTCTCTAGATTGCCATTGCCGGAGAAGTCCGCACCGAAGACCTTTTACTTTGGCATGGATGAAGCGTTGTCAAATGAGTCCCGAAATTGCGTGGATCAACACATGGAGCAAATCCAATCTAGGTTACAGTCCAGAGAGATCAATGGATCAATCGAATGTCATGATTACACGGACGATGTGAGTAACATGTTTCTCTTATTACTATAAATGTTCTATAAATAAAATTACAAGATCGTTATTTGGTTTAAAAAAACAAAAAAATTTGAAGATTTTTAATTGCAATTTTTAGGGGAAAAGCGGAACCGAAGACATTTCATTAAAATTGCGACCTACGTTACCTAAGAAACAACTGGAGATTCCGCGATTTTCACCATCAGCAGCATGGAGATTACTGTCGGCTTTGGAAGCACCTGGCCCAACCATGAGCACAGCGAGCGAGGAAATTCCGGTAAATGCGCAAAGAATTAGAATAACTTGACAATTAGTAGTAAATAGTTAGCAAGAACTGCGAATAAAATTGAAGAGATGTAAAATATTTAAATCGCTTCTGGATTAAACTATTAGATTGTTTGATGTTAGGTGATGTTCGAGGAGCGTATCGAACGTTTGTCGAGGCCGCCTCCGCCGCTGATTGCGCTTGGTCCGCGAAGCTCGCACGATAAATCGGGCGATTCCGGAATATCCGGAGACGCTGGTGCAGTCAATGACGATTCGTTGGACGTCAGCACCAACACCAACAACAATCGATTGAAGACGCCGGCGACGAGACCGACATGGACTCCGCAGCAGGACTTAGGCGAAGAGTCTAGCAGTGACGCTGGGGTAGATTCACCGCCACCGATGCCAACCCCAGTGAAATTCCCGCCCAGGGCGCATGTATTCTCGTTATCATTGCCGCGCGACGACAATCGTATGTATTTGTATAACCCAGATTTGAAGAAGGAGGGCTCGACTTTCAATTCGCTGCAGAAACTGAAGAGATCAGTGTCGGGCGCCCTCGGACTCGGGCCGCTAGACTTAGAGAGGAAACGTACTCGCGATGTCCTCGACGACAACTGGCTGCTGTCAACAAGTGCCCCGACGTCGTTGCAGCACACTCAGATCACAGATGTGACACGATCCTCGCCATCCGGCTGGAAGCCTAGCTTTGACGACGAGGATGATGACGAAGTATTAGTGGAAGACTTAGAGGATCGCGGCGACTTTCCCGTGATCATGAAACCGCCCTCGTTCTCGTATTTAGCTTCCGGTGGTCATGTAATGTACCTGCCCGAGTCCAATGACTCTCATTATCAGATGCAAAGGAGTTTGAGCTACAGGAGCAATGTGGCAGCGGAAAGCGAGAAGAATTCTGGTAACAGCTCCGGATCAAAGTATCGCAAAAACGGCGTGGATGAATTCAGGAAATCGAGCAAGGATGTAGAGAAAACGAACAAGCATCCCAAAGAATCAGTCATGCTAAAAGAAAAGCCTTTTGCGAATGAAAAAGTGAATAGATTTTCCAAATCGTGTGAGAACATTTCCGAGATGAAACAACGAAGTACTTCGCCCATTGGTGGCCAGCAGAATTTGCAGGATGATAAGGAGATTGCTCCAGAAATCAAGACACCATTAAAGAGCAACTCGAAAGGCCGTAGATTCACATTCCAAAGTACTGTGCGGCAGATTGAGAGGCGCAGATTGGCGGAGAAGTTATCGCGAGAGGCGGAAGCTAAGGAAAGACAGAGGAAAGGCGAGCTGGAGGCGATGCGTAAGGTAGAGGAAGAGTTTCAACGAAAACGAGCCAGAGAAAAGGCAAATATCAGGCAACAACTTCGCTTATACAGCATGGATGAAAATTTGAGGTAAGCTTTTAAATTTATACTTGAAATTAGAACTCTCAGATACATTGAATTTTTCGAACAAGTTTCGTGTTTAGCTATAGATAAAATGTTTAAAATATTATTTAAGCTTATTAAATATGAAAAAGAAGTAGTTTTTTATGAGAATTTAATGTCATTTAAAGAGCTTTTTAAGATGTAGACAGACGTTGTTTAATTATTGGAATTATTTTGCGGAATATTTATTATTAACAATCTATTTCAATTACAGTAGTTTACCTACTGTGTGGGACAGTTCTCAATTATCTCGTGCGGACCCGGACGGCGCGCCATCGTCATCCGCGTCGTCACCCACGTCAGTTCCACCGGCAAAATTGACGACTATACGAAAGAGCAGCGTCAGCAGCGATGAGTATTTGCGTAAAAGAGCGTCCAGCGTGGATTCGAGACAGCAACAGCAGCAACAGCAACCGAGGGAGTACAAAGATTATCGGCCAAAGTATTACGATTGGGCGCCCACCGACTCGTCGTCGCATCTGGAATATAAGCAGACCACGGTACATCCTAAAGTGGTATGCGACATTCCCAAGAGCTCGCCCGTCTTTGTAGACGCGCACGCAAACGTTTCTAAAACGGCGAATGTCAGTTCCACACCTAGATCCGACAATTACAGGTAAATGTAATAGCGAAAATATAATTTAAATTATACTGAGAATAGAATATATAGAATTCTTTATAAATTCAAAAATTAAAAATTGAATTTCTATAATTCTATATTTTTTTATGATATACATTTATATTTGAGATGTGCACAATAATTTTTTGCAACAATCTAAAATATTTTTATTTAAACTGAGTTAATAAAAAAGTAGGGAAACATATTTAAAATTTGTTTTAAGAATTTATTTAAAATTGGTTTTAAGAAAACTCAAATAATTCGATAAAATGTTTTATTCTTTATATTTATTATTCAAAATGTTCGATAGAGAGAAGAAGAAAGTAAGAAGTGAACGCGATGTTTTCATACGTAGGCTACGCAAAAGGATTAAGGAGGGTAAAGGTCTCCTCCGCCATGCAATACACATATACAAAGTGTCTGTCATTCCGAAGAGTCTTTGAATTCACTTTCACTCATGTGCTCGCGGCCATGTTAGGCTCGCATACAACAGCTCGCGATTGCGAAACGACTAACCGCTAATGGTGAATAATCTTCTAACGCATTACCCAACAGGAAAGATTTTGCTCATGGGGCTGTGGCAGCGAGATCTTCCTTAGCGAGCAGCGACAGTGAGCTATCGCAACCGAATACGAGACCGCATTCCAGGCAAGCCGTCAGCAAGAGCAAACCCATACGGTCTAGGTACGTTCGATACAATTTGGTCCCCTCGACTTCTGCTTGAGATAACGATTTTCCCGCCCCTGAGAATGTTTCCCGAAATAATAGCGATGTCGACGCAAAATGCCTGTCAATAGGAGGTTTTTCTAGCTTTGAATGACGTCTATAATTTTTATACATCCCGTATGCTGAAGTGAGCGCGAACAATATATAATTCTTTTTCAAACCAAAAAAGGTAAAATATAACAGATAATAATTTTCTTTATAAATATTTCCAGAATTGTTCTATTTTAAAGTAAAAAATTAAAATGATTTTATTCATTTTATAAATTTACATTAAAGACTTAATTTTTTGTCGTTTTTTTTATAAAAAATATATAAATCTAGCGATGTATTTTTTGAAGTTATTCTTAAATATTTTTTATAAATTCTTATAATATTTTTTTGTGCTCGTTCTAGTATGGATAAAACTTATAGCTCAATTATCCCGATATAATATAATCAATATTCGATGTGGCAGCTTGGCTTGCACTTCCGTTGCAAGTTAATGAATATATGAGTATTAATGTTTGCTAAACATACAGTATTAATGAAATCTACTAATCGCACCCGTAGGTAAGAACTCGCGCATATCGTGCGACTATTAATTTTTGGCTTTCTGATTTTTTATCGTGCGCAGGTTTTAAGGTGGGCGTAAAGTAAGTAGTCTTAACACCTCTAGTCATCTAACAACGCTTCATTAAACCAAGCCAAGCAAATATGATCGCGCTTCTAACTACGTATTGGGCGAGGATGGCACATAGGTGGCAAGCATCATGCGAGAAACGGGTAAACGCATCACAATTGTCGAACGCGTTACGTACGTTTGAAAAAAAGATCGTCGCTCCGCTATATTGCGTCTTGGTTTATCTTCCGACGCGTTGAACGCCAGCCAACGTTCTCCGAGTCTTGCGTCTGTATAAAGACTATGCTAATATTTTACTAGATTTTCAACTCGCCTAGAATAGATGTTTGCCTTGGCGTTCAGCGCGTTGACAAATACAGCAGAGACGTCTCACATGTGCTCGATCGTAAAATATTGACTTCTACGAACGGAAAGTGGTTTTCCTTTGAAAAGGAGGGCTCCAAAAATTCTATAAAAATTTTATAAATATATAACGACTTTTATGATTATAAATTTATTAAATTATAAATTTGTAGTTATATAGAAATATATTATAAATTTATGTCAAATCTTTGAAATTTTTTAAAACAGATATATTATTTAGACGGCTTATACAATAACATTACTTTTATATACAAATTACTATCATTTATATTGAATTCATATTACATGCTATTGTAATGAGAAATTCGTTACGAGTCGTGACGTTCTCTGCTGATATCAAAGTAGGAAAAACGGCGAAGGGATGTCGAAATAGAGCGTAAAAAAAGTAAGAAACGATTAATCAGGTCGACTAGCCCAACACGCAGTGAGGAAGCCATCAGCACGGAGGATGAGACCCCGGTGGAGCCAGTCAAACAAGAACGAAGCCTTATGAATGGCTTCATATTGAACGGTGTGCAGCCTTTTGTGAGGGAGAAGAGCTACCGACCCATTTCTTTCAATCCCCAACCGCCTCCGCCTATTCCAAGTTAGAAGCCATACTGCGGATTTTTAAAGAATACTGTAGATCTTAACAAAACTGTGTAAAGAGAATTCGACATATGTTATTCATATATTTTCTGGCGTACGCGAAATGTCGAATCTAAAAAATTTAATTTGGATTTGGATTCTTCTTCTATATTATATCTGATCTATATTATATCTGAATCAAA
>Ga0157363_1006195_pt1 | contig 11218 bp, 5 predicted proteins | sample AttsexASBM1_FD_111477 | JGI IMG/M metagenome (GOLD analysis project Ga0157363, IMG submission 111477) | Fungus gardens microbial communities from leaf cutter ant in Ribeirão Preto, State of São Paulo, Brazil - Atta sexdens ASBM1 | ecosystem: Host-associated > Fungi > Mycelium > Unclassified ...
AGATAATGGAAAAATCGAAGACGGCTCTGATGGCTATACCGACAATAGAGTTCCAGAAATGTTTCGAGAGCTGGATCAAGCGCTGACATAAGTGCGTTGCAGTCGATGGGGAGTATTTTGAAGGGGACAATATCACTTTTGATGAATAAAACTTTTGATGAATAAAACTGTATTTTGAATTTTCTGAATGAATTCCGGGAACTTTTTGATCAAGGTACAACACTGATTTTTGTCTTTGATCTTCATATAATAAAAAAAGCTATATTTAATCAAAATAAATCAGCAGTAAGAACTTATTTATTTAAAATTATTTATTTAGAATTAAACTTATTTGTTTAATTCTAAATATTCCTTCTAATTCTAAATATTTCCTTTTTTCTTTTTTAAAAAAGAACCAGATTATATCATAAGAAAAAGAAATTATTTAAAATAACATGAGTATTAAATAACAATTTTATTTTATTTTATTTTAAAAATATATATTTTAAATAATGTTACTTTAAATACAACCGATTTTTGCACATATCTATTTCTGGATTCTTTCCTTTCCCATCCTTCTCTCCATTTCTCTCATTCTATCACTCTTTTTTTCTCTTTATCTCTTTCTCTCTCACTTAAACGGAAATGCTTTAAATTACAAAGTTACAGAAGCCAAAGTTTTAATTCGACATACGCTGCCAAAAGTTTAAGTTTACATATAAAATTTATAGATGTTCCCGCAAGATTCTACTTGAAACTTTGATTTATTGTCATATTAAAAATTTTTTCAGTTTAGAAGTCAACATTTTATTTGGTACAGTAATGATTAAGCATTGTTGAATTTTAAGGAAATAAAATCATGATTATAAAGCGTTTTTTCCAAAACTGTGCTATGATCTATTTTAAAAAACAGATGGAAAAACCTTTCATTCAAGACAAATAAAATAAATTTGTGTTGACAGATTATCTAGAATAATAAGAACAACTAATTACTAATAGCTATTTTGATAAAGTAAAGATAAGTATTTAATATTCTTTAAAACTTTTCTTGTAAAAAATGTGTTTTGAGATAATCAAACATTACATATTATTTTTATTTCGTTAGACAATGAGGAAAATAATAAAAATGTGTTACAATCTATAAAGTTAGTTTTTTTTTATGCAGAGGATATGTTTTAATTAATTAATGCAGTCTTAAACTTTTAGCCAATAGTGTAACTGAAACCACGATGTAATAAGAAGATGATAACGACTTGGAACAGCCTGTATTGTAAGAGTTTATATAAAGAGTGATCCGCCATTAAAAAATTCAGTTCCTTATCATCTGCAACTCAAACAATACTGTAGTGATATTGCAAATAACAAAAGCAGGTATAATTGACAGCATAAGGAAAGTGAAAAAATAAATACATAAATTCAAAGTTGTTAGACCCGGTAAAAACATTTATATTAGGTGTAGTAAAAAGAAATTATTTTTCCATTATTTTTCCATTCAATTTCATGCAAAAATAAAAAAGAAATCCATTATTTTTACTACACCTAATATAAATATATATAATAATTATAATGATTATATTCAAAATATATACATATATGTGCATATATCATTTTTTCTTTTATAAACTTATTGTTTGATATAGAAAAATAATAATAATATCAAAAACAAATAAATAATTTAAAAATAATTTTTGTATTGTTTCTTTTTGACAATTCAAATTTGAAGAAATGAGAAATTTATTGCTTATATGAAATTATATTTATCAATTATTACGTAGGCAGTTTGACAAATCAATAATTTTAAAGAAGATTTTTGAATAGTATTGCATCATATATTTTATAAACTGTAATATTGTATCGTATTTTAAATAACGCTCATTTCGTTATTTGTAACGAAATATATTCATTAACATTATTTTATTTTAAAAAACTCTTATAAATAATATTCATAATCAAAATTCGCTTCTGAAAGAAAATGTAATAAATCCATCGATGAAAGGATTTTTTACATTTTCACTTTTGCACGTCACTATGTACGGATATATCGTTCAAAATTATATTTGTTTATATATGAAAGAATTTACCTGGTAACTAATCTGGTAAACAAATTAAAAGTTAAGTGATAAAGTTAAAAAGTTAGTAATTTTTATCTCAACTTAATTAATTTCAAATAAATTTACTGTTAACTTCAACTAATTAAGACATAAAACTAATTAAGTTGTAAAATTAATTTTAACTTATTACTAACTTTTTCGAAATCTTTTTATTTTTGAATGTAAATTTTGTATTTCTAAAATTTTAAACAATTAGAAAAAATCCAGTAATGAACGTTATAATCCGATACAAAGTTACTTGCGTTTTCCTTAAATTTCAAAAAAAAAAAGATAATTTAAAAGCATTGTTTCACAAATTCAAATTTTATTTAAATAATGTACAATAGATATACTTTTATATAATAATTATTAATTTCTATAATAATGACTAATAATCATTATTCCCAGTAAGTACGCATGTATAAAAGATAATCTGAAAGAGAGAGAGAAACGTCTTAAAAGAGATATCTTTAAGACTTATCTAAAAAATGTCTTTTAGATGATTTTTTAGGCAAGTTTTAAAAATGTTTTTTTGTAGAATGTCTTTTAGATATCCTTTTTAAAATATCTTTAAAACTTGTTTAATAAACATCTTGAAAACTTTTAGTCATATCCTATAAAGTCATCTTTTTAAAGATGATCTTTTAGACAGATATCCTTTTAAGATATCTTTGAGAACAAAAATAAGCTATTGCAGTTTTGTTACAGTTCGTAAACCAGCGATGTCACGTACCGAGTGATGTGTTCGCGGATAAAAATAACATAATTTTCGGTATTGTCAGTGTCAATGGTGTCACTGATGTCAATGGTACATGGTGTATGTCGTTTATTACTAGAACTATTCCTGATGCATAACTTGCAAAAACAGGTTTTCAGCAGAGCCTGCTACTAATTTTCGATTGCAGAAAGGCAACAAATTGTACATAAAGTTTGTATTATCTAACATTATCAGCAAATTGCTGTTAGAAATATGACAAAGCCTGTTAGACATACTATGCATGCCAGCAGATTGGCGGCAGAAACCGAACAAAGTCCTGCATAACCTGACGTTAGTTTAAGAGCAAAATTTGATTCAAGCAAACTTTGCTTGGTTTCTGCCATCAATCTGCTGTCAGCAGGCTTTGTCAACAAATCCATAGTCAAATGAGGATAGATAGCTATGATTTTGTAGTCAGTTCTGCAGAACAGATTTTGACTTCAGAGGCGCACGACTTCGAAAGTCACTTCGTATGAAAGTTGTGCGCCCCTAAGCGGGAAGGAGAAGTGGGATGAAAGTTGTTTGCGTGGAAAAAGTTGTATTCCTTGAATTCGTCCATCTCATTTCCCCCTCTCCATTCCCTTCTCCCCCCCCCCTCTCACTTCCTCTCTCTCCTTCCCTCCCTCTCACTCCTCCCTCCCTCTCTCTCTCTGTCTCAACAAATAACAAGCGATTAAACCTGTTAGAGATCATTCAGAGTCTTGATCTTGACAACTATATCAAAGTTATGATAATTGGAGATGCTTCCTGAATTTGTACTCTTTAGGATCGATCAATATCGAAGTAAATATTTGTAAGATCTCGAAATGCAGAATTTTATTTTATCACGAACCGCGTTAATGCTCTCAATCACCCGACATTCCACTTTCCTTATTAGTATGTATTATTCAAACATATAAAATATAACTAATGTAACACTAACTTTTCTGACAGACTTCAAAAAAGCTAAACACATTTTTTTTTTATAGTTTATCATTTTACTAGCCTATCGCACGCGCTGACCTCAAGCAATCTTAATTTATCTTAATTTTTACAAATTGATCTATACAATAGTTTATTAAATTGACATGAATCCCTAATAAAATGGCATTCCAATTGTTGTGATTGGTCTTTTTGTGACGGAAGAAAATCTTTTAATTTTAAAACGTTTCAATCAATAACACTTTATACTTACATTATTCGACATACATATTTATTCAATTTTTAAATAACGATAAAAAACGTTATTAATCATTTTTCCCTACAAATTTTCATCTGAATCAACGTACCTAAAACTTACGCACGCCATATTGGATCAGGCATTTTTTAATTTCAAATTTTAAATTCGGAATCGAAATCCGTGTTAATGAAATATCATTTCTTGTATGTGTCTCTCTCTAAATCTCTATCCTCTCCGTTTAGGATTGTTTGATGTAAGAAGAAGCTATCAACCGTGAAACATTAAAAACATGGGATGGTATTCATAGTTTATATATTAGACTGTCTTAAATATAATAATCTTAAGATGCTAATACAGTTCTCGGATTGATTTATGACATTTTAAGACTTACATAAATGTTAAGGGCTGCCGCAGACAAAATTTCTGTAACATTAAGACGTGAACTTAAGCAGCTGAGCAGTAATTTACTTTAGATGTACATACTTTAACGGAAATAGAAATAGCAGTACTTATCCATAAGGTGAGTTTCAATCGGTTGAAATTTATTATTGCGAAGTTATATGGATAAATTTACTGTTACTTCCATTTCCGTTAGATTAGGAAATCTAAAGCAGTATTCTAATTGGCTTACCGGCTTCAATTTACATCATACGCATACTATTACGGAATTTTGTGTACGGCAGCCTTAAATGCAAGGAATCGATTTATGAATATCGGCTTGTTTCGCGTTGTGAAATTGGTACTGAATCTTACTTTATTCATCTCTAAATCGATTAATATTGTAAAATTATGCCACTTAACTATGCAACACATATCTTTGATTTATGCGCTACTATTTCCAAACAATTTCAATTTTTGCACTGCAATCCTTAATGGACTTCTCTCTTGAAGTCATATTTATTCATAAATCGCTTAAAATTGCAAAATTACGCTAGTTATACAAAATATATCTTCGATTTATGCATTACCATTTGCAAGCAATTTTGATTTTTACGCTGCAATCCTTAAGAGATTTTCTACGGGGGATCTAGGGGTTATCTAGACTCCCTTCCCCCACTTAACCAAATCTTCATGAATAAATTATATAATAATGCTCTATTGATGCGCTCTCGAAATCTGCAAAAAAATATTTCGGCTAATTTCGTTTAGCTAAAAAAAAAGATTTCTTTGTTGGAGGTCTGGGTGAGCTGCAAATCAGCCTTCTCATGTATTAATAACAGCCAATTTGAAAAATCAAATAGGATTTATGCGCTATTTATGCGTTTTCATATTCACATAGTCTCAATTTTTACGCTACATTCCTTAAATCACTTCCCTCAACTTGGAACAAATATATTTATCGCTAATTCATTTAAAATTGTAAAATTAAGTTATCTAACTATGCACAATATATCTTCGATTTATGCGCTATTTTTACTATTTTTAAGCAATTTTAATTTTTGTACTGCACTCTCAAAGGACTTCCTTTTTAGTGCAAACAGACATATTCATCCCTAAGACATTTAAATGCTTAGCTTACGCTAACTATACAAAATATATCTTCGATTTATGCGTTATTATTTCCAAGCAATTCCAATTTTTGCAACTATTAAGAGATTTCCTTCTTGGAGCAAACAAACACATACCTCCCTAAATCGTTTAAAATTGCAAAATTACTATGCAAAATATATTTTTGATTTCCAAGCAATTCCGATTTCGCTGCAATCCTTAAAAAATTTTCTTTTTGATACAAATTCTTACAGCACAAAAAATACAGCAACAATGCTGCAACATTGCATGTTGCAGCAATATTGCAACGATATTATTGTAAATTCTATGCTGTATGGAAGAGATGAATATGTATGTATATACATATTCATCTCTAAATCGTTTAAAATTGTAAAATTATGATATCTAATTACTCAAAATATATCTTCGATTTTTGCGCTACTATTTCCAAGCAATTTCAATTTTTGCACTGCATTACCTTAAGAAACTTTTCTCTTGAAGCAGACAGTCATATTTATCCCTAAGTTATTTAAAATTTCAAAATCGCGCTATCTAACTATGCAAAATATATTTTCGATTTATGCACTATTTCCAAGTAATTCCGATTTTTGCACTGCAACCCTTAAAAGATTTTCCACTTGGTATAAACAAACATATTTATCCCTAAATCGATTAATATTACAAAATTACGCTATCTAACTATACAAAATGTCTCCTATTTATGCGCTACTATTTCCATTTTCGATTTTTGTGCTGCAATCCTTAAGAGACTTCCCACGTCTGCTTAGTCGATCTCCCCCTCCACTTAATCAAACCATCACAAATAAATTATACAATAATGCGCTATTTATGCGCTCTCAACATCCGCAAAAAAAATTTATGCGCTCATTCGTTTAATTAAAAAAAAATTTTTTGTGAGAGACTGAGAGTTGCCAATTAGACCTTTCCATCGTGTAATAACAATCGATTTGGAAAATCAAATACATAGGATTTATGCGCTATTTATATACATTTTCATATTCACAAAATTTTATTTTTTCGCTGCATTTCTTAAGGCATTTCGCTCTTGAAGCAAACAGTATATTCATCCCCAAATTGTTAAAAATTGCAAATTTATGCTATCTTACTATGCAACATATGCCTTCGATTTATGCGCTATAATTTCCAAGCAATTTCGATTTTTATGCTATAATCTTTAATAATCTACCTATGTTTAGGCGCTTTTCATCCTCCATCTCATTTAATCAAATCTTCATGAATAAATTATATATTACATGTTATATATAATGTGCTATTTATGTGCTCTCAAAATCCGCAGAAAAATTTTTGCGTTCATTTCATTTAGCTAAAAAAAATTTTTTCTGGGGGGCTGAGCTGTCAGTAAGACCTCTCCTCACTAATAAAAACTTAATAACAGTCAATGCTAATAACAACTAATTTGGAAAATCAAATACACAGGAATTATGCGCTACTTATTTCCAGTTCGAATAAATGATTTTGATAGTTATTAATAATCATTTTGGCTATTAAATCATTTCATACATATTGCAGAACTCTTTCGATATTGTTATTTATGAGATGTAAAAGATTGAAACATTTCTGAAAACTTTCCTGAATAATCGAGGCTGTATGGAAAACCTCTAAGACTATATTTCATCGAAATCGGGCAATTTTTGATATTTTCATTTTCCGTTCGCCGTTCGATATTGAATCAGTCATTATTTACTTCTTCATATTGACTCAGCTATTTTGAATTTTCAAATTTCGAATTCAGAATCAGAGGCTCTAAAAATCTAATGCTATATTTCGCTGAAATCGAGCGATTTTTAGCATTTCCGTCCGCTATATTGGTTCAGTTTTGAATTTTCAAATTTAGGTTCCTATTTTCAAAGAGTGATAAAAAATTTCATTAAAAACATTCCTGATGTGAGTATAGCGTATAGAGGTATCAACAAATTAAGTAAATACATTAAAATTTTGAATGATCCATTCATTGCCTATGTTATTTAATTCGGATATAGTCTATAGAATAGACTGCAAAGATTATAATGCCTCATACGTGGACCAAACCGATAAATGTTTGAAAGTACGGATGTCAGAACACAGAAACCATATTAACAGGAACACAACTCAGTCTTCTGTTGTCACCGATCACAGAATAGAGACATCCTATGATTTTGAGTGGGACAACATTAAAATATTAGACAAAGCACAAATTTTAAATAAAAGACTATTGTTAGAAATGATTTATGATATATAAAGAAACAAAAACATGGTCTTATTATTATTTTATGTACTGAAGAGGATCCGAAGCGAGGGTCGAAACGTTTATCACTTTTGATTAATAAAGAATTAAATTGATCGTATCACACATCAATATCCTGTGTTGGCCATACTGGTATTTACACATCACTAAATTAATATTAATTTATTACAATCGTACAGAAGAGCAATTATACAATATACACATAAAGATTTACATATATGTAACAAACAAAATATGATTATTAAAATCATAATAATATTTTTCGTGCTTCAATAGTTGCGAAATTATCAATTATTTTGCCTATATCCTCTTATACATACCACCTTGATCAAAAAGTTCCCGGAATTATCACCAGGTAATGCTCTGAGTCAGCTGATTTGAGTTCTGTTTTTTTGGTTAGATTGCACACTATCCACATCTATCATTGACATTCCCACCAAATTTTATCACCATAGCTTGACATTTGTAAAAGTTACGCCGTCTACATCTACCTCTGCACGTATTTTCGATTTTTTACAGTTTTAAAAATGGAGTTTGCAACAAATTTGTATTAAATTTTGCGTTAAAAATGGATTCAATGGTGTGAAAACCTTGGAAATGTTGGGAAACTGATTTTTTTCTGTTCGATTGAGTCAAAAAACCATTACGGGGAACGCGTTTTAACAGCCGAAAGGAGGCTCTGATGGCTATACCGACAATAGAGTTCCAGAAATGTTTCGAGAGCTGGATCAAGCGCTGGCATAAGTGCGTTGCAGTCGATGGGGAGTACTTTGAAGGGGACAATATCATATACTTTTGATGAAACTGTATTTTGAATTTTCTGAATGAATTCCGGGAACTTTTTGATCAAGATAGTATTTCATTTTCAATTAAAAGAATTTCTATATTGGATAATTTTACTTAATTAGTGATGACCTTAAATATTCTTTTATTAATTTTTATTTATTAAACCTTTTTTTACATGAAACTATTTAACCGAGATAATTAAAAATATTCTTAATGCTATCTTTAAGTTGGATATGATTGGTTAAAGAACAATCATGAATTAATTCTAAAATATCTAAAATAGAAGCTGATCCTATATTGTAATCAAGTAGAATGTAAATAAAAATTATCATTAGTTACAAATTAAAATATATAGGAAACCATATTGCCATTTTTCATCACTTCGATTTTTCTACATGAAGCAAATCCCTCGCTCGCACACTTTAAAAGTGAATCTGGCGCCCAACTTTATCAAAAATAAAAATTAATACCATAGCGCGTTTATACTTCGTTTGCAGTATAAACTTGTTTGTATCAATCATTATTTCGTTTTCCGCGCAATTTTAAGATTTTTTAATTTCATTTATGCCATTCTCTTATTTTCGAATGGAATTAGTCTCATTTAGATATCTTTTGAAATGACATCCCCTCTTGGCGCATTTCCGAAATTTTGAAAAATGCTGTCCAAACCTTTTGAGGTACAAACGAAAATAAGAAAGGCACATGGGTACGATTTTCTTTTGGATGCCGTTGGTTGCATCTCGATATCTTTTAAAATGAGTGATTTTCCAATATGGCGATTGTGCAAAAATTAAAAAAATGCTGTATTTCTCTTTAAAGTACAAACAAAAATAAAAGAGGTACAAACGAATACAAATGATTCTCTTTCGAATGGCATAAGTAAAATTTAAAAATTTTAAAGTTGTTGGTTATTTTTTATTCTTAATTTTTTTTGTTTAACTGTTTGAGATACAAATAATGTGATCAGTACAAACAGGTACAAATGAAGTACAAACGTGCTACAATGTTAATTTTTATTTTTGATAAAGTTGGGCGTCAGGTTCACATCGGTCTTTAAAAGGTACATAATAAAGTGATTATATGCAGATAATCTCTATTCCTTTCATTTTTTATGACTCCTGAGGCGTAAATTCTCGATGTAAATACTAGAATTACCATATAGCAAGAAATAATACATTTCTCGAGTAGTTTAAATAAATACATTTAAAAAATAATATGTTAAATTTTTATTCGATATTTTTATTGTTTATGTTTTTTTCATATAAAACAACATAATATCACAAATTTAATTCTAATATAAATAATGCTTTTGAAGTTAACTTCTGTTTCTTAACTTCAAATTTTAATTAAATTAATCTTAACGCAATTTTATTCAAGTGAATTTTCTGTTTATGCTATTATAATGAAAATGAATTAATTTTAGAGATCATTAGTTTTAGCTCATTAACTTAACTTACAAGGGAAGTTTCACAACTGTCCAGAATTGATTTGATTCTCAGAATTGATTGATTTGAAATATGTTGTTAAACGAAATTTAAGAGGCACGTATTTTTTTATACGTCCTAACTCATTTAAGAGGTGAAACATCGCTTTGAAAAAAAACGATATTTTTTTTTGTGAGTTAGAGCATATAATAAATAAAGTATAAAAAAATATGTTTCTTAGATTTTTGTGTTTAATAACATATTTCATGAATCAAATCGGTTTCGGACAGTTGAAACTTCTCTTGTTAGTTAAAAAACAAATAAACTCATCCTTGAATGAAATAAATATACATAGCATTTTTTTAGAATATCCCAGTATATAAAAATCATGGATGACAAAGGAACAATAGCAAGGAACAATGTTTCCGGTGAAGAAATCGTTATTTCTGGTATTGCTGGCAGATTTCCTAGTTCGGATAATATGAATCAATTGCGAGAAAATTTATTCAATAAAATTGATCTCGTTAGAGCAGATCATGATCGATGGGGAAAAGGTAAAAATTCAAATTTATAGTTACACTTTATATTTTTATATTTATGTATGATTGATTGAGAATAGAATATGCCACTCCTTCTGTACTAAATATAATTATAAGCATATTTATTGCTCAATGACGTATATCATAAATTAAAATTTTATATAACATTATAAACAAAAAATATCCTTATATATCTAGCTTTAGAGCATCCGGAATTCTCACGCCGTATGGGTACTGTCAATAAAGCAGAAAAATTTGATGCGGATTTTTTCGGATTATCTTTTGAACAAGCACACACACTCTCAGGTGAAGCAAGATTGTTATTGGAACATGCTTACGAAGCAATTATCGATGCAGGGATTAATCCAACGCAATTACAAGGAAAAAATACTGCTGTCATTATAGGGATATCTTATATTGAACCGCAAGCGAAATATTTGTATACAAATGTTCAGGTAAAAAAATATACGTAAAAATATATTCTCTCTCTCTCTCTCTCTCTCTCTCTCTATATATATATATATATATATATATATATATATAGTGTTTTTTTTTTTTAGATATATTATATTTTATCTCTCGCGATATATTTTTTTTTTTTTATATATTTTTTTTTTTTTTTTTTTTATCTTTTTTTTAAGATATTTTTTCTTTTTTTCTCTTTTTAGGAAAAACATACAAACATGATTACATTTTAAATAACTAAGACGAATCAATCGGCTGGTATCGG
>Ga0157363_1006196_pt1:2500-11216 | contig 11216 bp, 11 predicted proteins | sample AttsexASBM1_FD_111477 | JGI IMG/M metagenome (GOLD analysis project Ga0157363, IMG submission 111477) | Fungus gardens microbial communities from leaf cutter ant in Ribeirão Preto, State of São Paulo, Brazil - Atta sexdens ASBM1 | ecosystem: Host-associated > Fungi > Mycelium >...
AATCGCAGACGTATCAGCAAATCCAATGAACATCTGGTCTTGGCTAGTCTACAATCGAATCAAGCCAATCCTCTGAAGAAAAAACATCAAAGTAGAAGTCAAGATAGCTTAACGTTAGTTGAGGACAGACCACCTACGGTTAAACCTAGCATTGTCTTATCAACGGAAGATTTCAATGAGGTGTTGAATGCGAAATTGAAAAAAATCCAAGAGCAAGTCGAGGCCGAGCAAGGCCGCAAGTCGCCTAAGAAATCGATCCTACCGCAGAAGAAGCCCTTCATCACGACCGTGAAGACGGGAGAATTTCTAATGCCGCCACCGGAAGTGGCGGCCTTGCTCGGCATAGCGCCCAGCGGAAAGAACGAGGAGGAGGAGACCGTAGACGGATGTCCTCTGAAGAGCAGGTTCAAATCACTGGTATCGCTAGCCAAGAGACCGGAGGTACGTCATAATAGTCATAATGCCAGATGTCCAGCCGCCCTAAAGGCCACCGTAGATTTTTCCCTCGGTATGATGAACGCCACCACCATCGCTACCGCCTCAACCTTAAACGAGCAGGCAAGAAGATTCAAGAGGAGTGAACTGACGTAAGTGATGCTGAGGTGACGAAGCACAATCGTGTTATAAACGTCCTTCATTTGGCATGTCGGTATAATTGTCTCCCTGCAATCAGGGGCGATTTACAGAAAGAAAGAGAAGAAAGAGAGAGAGAAAAAAATCTGCCATGATGTTTTGTTCACAAGAATCTCTATAATACTAAGAAAAATATTGTATTCACAGAAATATTTGTTGATTTTTTTAAAAAATTGTATTATATGTTACATGAAATAGGACTGTCATTTCTAGTACTTTCTACTTAATCATTACTAGGGACATTTAATAATTATTAATTTCAAATCACGAAAAATCATCAGCTCCTGTTTCCATTAAATTTGTTTTGTATCGTTCAAAGTGACGATATAAAAATTTTACATTATAAATATTTTTATGAATGTAAATCGCAATATGTATTTTACTTTAATTTTACGTCATTCTCAAACATTAAATATTTATGAAAAAGATAGACATTGCTGGGACATAATCGATCGGCCTACTAAGCAACTTATAAAAAGAGTTTATCGCTGACATATTTCAAATTTAAAAGCGTGAAAGGTGTCTTTGTTTTAAAAAGAAAAATACGAATTATGAATTCAATTAAAAAATTAAATAAAAATAATGAGAGGCATGCCGAGAATAAGAAAAAAAATGTAAGAAGGGCGGGAATTGTTTTTCTAGCAGATTTCCGCAGACGCCGCGAGCTTTACCAAAAAAGTTGGAACCGATCGAGGGCATGATGAATATGCTGCCAAGACTTCGCGGGTAACGAAAACACCTTACAAGTGGCACCACACTTATCACTAGTCTTTTAGTCGATAGCAGCTGCTTTTTCCCTGCTTTTTTTCTTCTCGTCGATCTGATTTATTCTCGTGCGCTTGTGGTCATGTTCGAATTTCTCTTTAGGCTGTCGTCGCTCTTAGTGCACCCCATTCTTGACTATCCATAGAATAGAAATCGTGTTCGTCAAGAATGAGATTAAATGGCTATTTCTCCAGCAATAACTCTAAAATGTCACTTTAGGATCCATTGGATTTAAACGTATATTTCAAATTATAACATCGTAAACATATTCTCGTGATATTTTATTGCTATGCGATTAAAATGCTTCATTAAGTACAAATAGTACAAGATAAATGTATCACGAATATAATCTTTATTACAGATAATTTAAATTGTTTTTTCTACATTATAATTTGCTGCGTAGTGATACGCATATTATTTATTATACCTATTTTGTATTACACAAAATATGATATACATATAATTATTTTATCATGTATATGAATATACATGATATGTACACACAGAATTATTTTAACTCAATTATATAGAAAATTTGAAATTGTTTCATCGACTATTATCGATTATTAAATTATTATTAATTATATACATACATATTATAAATCTTTAAATATTAAAATAAAATATAATTAATAATAATTTTGATAATAATTGACGAAATAATTTAAAATTTTTTATATAATTTAACTTAAATATTATGTTTCAATTGGAAGAAAATTGATGAAATAAATTAAAAATGAACTATATAATATAACTTGAACTATAACTATATAACTTGAAATAGTCATAAAAAATTAATTATATAATAATTACAGCTTTAAGATTATTATAGCTTTATATATCTAATTTTAAAAATATAAATTATTTTGCAAAGTTTGTCGATGTTTGCCTAAAAGCGACGGATTTCGTAATAATAATTATTATTACTCAATATGTTCAGCTGAGCTTTTTTAAATTTATTTAGTGTTATTAAAAATAAATCTTATTGTAAATACAACATTATTTTACAGCGATCAATCGGTTCCTTTCGGGAATATTATGTTTGACCGCCGAGTGGTTCGAGGAAGCACATGCGCTTCCATTCCTACTCTTGTAAGCACCTTACTAATTTTTCGAAACAAAAAATCAATTTAATATTTCTCATAAAATTCGTATTTATCTAGATCGATGGAGAACAATCGATAGCAAGGAGGCAAGCGGAAGCAAGACGAAGGCATTTAGCGAGGAAACGTGCTCAAATGCAAACTTACAAAGCACTCGTCGCTAGATCAGGTTCGCCTCCTCCGGTTGCTGGAAGAAAACACGAACCGGTGCAAACGGAAATTTTTCTCGAAGAGGTTAATTAAATTTATTTTTTATTTAATTATTGACTTTATTTAATTATCGACTAATTATTACTTTTCATGAAGACAAGCGAAGTTTGTGTCAAATTTTTAACTGAACTTTATTGTACATTCAAGCTGCTCGAGAAACCAGACGAATCCGAAGTAGCCACACAGACTTACTTCTTGGAAAAACCAGTACTACCAACCTATTATGTAGGCAAAGTTGGTCAAGACGCTTGCACGCAAATCGAACCCGGGGAAGTACGTGCTCTTAATATTTTATCATAATAGATTATGGTATTTCACATTATGATCAGATCGATCTATAGAATAAATGTTGTACTTGATATTTTCAGCTCTTCGACTACGACACTGAAGTCCAACCGATTTTGGAAGTGTTGGTAGGCAAGACTATTGAACAAGCCCTAATCGAGGTTCTGGAAGAAGAGGAAATCTCTGCTCTTAAGGAGCAGCAAAGAAGATTCCTCGAATTGCGCATGGCTGAGAAAGCTGAAGAACAACGATTAGCGGAAGAAGATAGAAGACGTAGAGAGGAGAAGGTATCGATTTTCTATTTTTGATCTTTTAATTTTTCGGTACTTTTGAGTTCTCTATTCACTTGCTTTATGTTATTATAAATAAAGAATGAGAAAATATTTAAAATGTAAAAAAGCAAATTAATTTCCAATCTGCAGGAGCAACGCCTGAAGCAACAAGAAAAGGCGATGAAAGCTCAACAGGAGATCGAAGAACGAGTCGCGGCTGCAGTATTGTTAACAGGATATATCGCCGAACTTTTACCTGCAGTTCTAGAGAGTCTGAAGATGTCTGGCTATTTACTGGATGAGATTAAGGCTGGTTCGTGAGAAATGATTTATTCAAATTTAATAATCGTAAAAATTCCTTAATTTTTATCGATTTTATCTTTAAGTTTTTATTCGTTTTTTTCCTTCTCCCCATCTCAATCATCTTGCTCTTTATTTAGACAATAATGTGCCATAAATATGACTTTCAGATGTTGAAGAAGGTTTCATGCCGTGGTTAATGAAAGAAGTCAAAAAAGAAATGGGTAACATGATTGAAAGCAGAGAATTGTTAATGGGTAAGGCTGAGCTTTGGAAAAGTAAAGTTTTTTAAAAAATTATTCATACTTTTTCAAATTTTATTTTAAAAAATCGAACATAAAATAAAAAAGAGATTTATCTTTATAAAGATTTTCGATGAGCAATGTATATGCAAATGTACAATGGTCATTTTACAGAAATTATTAAAGAAATCTTGGAGAATCGCGCGCAAACATACAGGCAGCTTGGTGAAGAATACAATATTACTTCAAGAATTAAGAAATTAGCAGACGAATATAATTTGGAAGAAGGTGAAATTGATAGCAATTTCGTGAATTATGAGTCACCCGTGGCAGAAAATCATGCAATTTAGTGTGATAATTTGGTACGATATTTAGTATATGTTTACAACATAACATAAACATTTAAAATGTATGATTTATTTTGACAGATCAAAATTAAAATCTCAGCAAAATTTTATTCAATAATTAAAACAAAATTAAAATAAAATTAAAATATGAAAGAGTAACCAAAGATATAGAAAATAAAAATTATTATTGGATCATAAATTTATGATTGTTTGAAGATAATTTTTTTATAATTTTTGTTATCGTTAACTGTATTATCGTGCGGTTTTCAGGACTTAATGATGTTAGAAAATGAGCAAAACGTAGTTAACTTTTGGATAACAGGATTTACCTTAACCAGCACAAAAGCAATATCCGAATCCGGTACCTTCTACATTAAGCAGTATACACAGCTGTGCAACAAATCCATCTCCTTCGTTTGCACCCTCTGACAGGTCACCGCAGCGCTCGCGATCCCTATCGCAAACAGTAACCGCCGAAAGAACGAGAAAGGCCTATCAGAAATTAATTATCGATTCTCGAAATCAACGCGGTATAATCTCTCTCGCTGACATAAAAAAGATGCAGAGATAAAAATAAGCTTTGCCAAAATCAATTTTTATCCCAAACTTACTAAATAAAGATTTTTTTCTGTGCTGAGATCTTAATACATATTATAATATAATATAATATTATAATATAATATTATAATATAATATGTATTACAACATTGTAAAAGAAAAATATTTTTTATGCAATATTAATGTAATATATATGAAAATATAATTTGTCATTTATTTATCTGTTTAGATTAACATTGAAACGCTGCACAATGCTTTCAAGAATAAGAAGCCGATTACATTCTAAGACATAATTTATAATTTATTCATGTAATTCCGAATTCAAAAATTCAAGTACATATTAAATAAATAAGAGAACATAAAAAGAGTTTAATATATTTTTTTATTATTAAAAATTACTTCCATTTGCCGAATTAGAATATTTCCATTTTTTAATAATAACTTACGATTTTAGATGAGATATGGTCCCTTAAATCAGTTGTTTTAAAATTCGTTTCTAATTCTTATGGATTATTGTATTAATCCACACTGAAGAGCTAACACAGCTGAGACTACTTCTTTTACGTCGAAAGTGACAAATGTTATGTCACTAAAACGGGATGTGTTTTTACACCCGCTATTTAGTTAGATCAGACTATTATTTCGAGTAATAGAGACTTCAAAGAAGCGTATGTACATGTAAATTAAATTGCATTGAAAAAAATAATTAAAGGATCTTTTAATAGGATCTATTAAAACATGAAGAAAATTAAGTATATTAAGTATATTAAATAAGGAACAAAAAAATATGTATGTAATTCTATTAACACCCCCCCCCTCCCGCACACACACACATACACACACACACACACACACACACACACACACATTTCTTGCACATACGTACTTATTCGCAAATATAACATTTTTAAAAATATGTTAATATCAGTGCGCTTTTGTATTCACACATTTGAGATATGATATACACTGAACATCAGAGATCATTTTTGAGATTCACCCTTAGACACGATCATAGGCCACCGATATACCGCTAGAGTAAAAAAACCTGTCCATTCCAATCAGGATTAGACCGATCGTAATGGGATGAGGTTTCACGCTGAATTGAGATCGGCACAGTTTTAAAAAGCCACCCACCCTCTTTAACTAAGCCCTCGCGGGTGAGGGGTAGAATCGGAGTGAGACAAGGGGACATATTGTATTGGATTAAATTAAGCAGGGGGACTGCTTTCTCGTACTGTGCATTATATGCACAAAAATTGTGTGCCAAGTGAATCGTGTTTTTCGAGGAGAGGAAGAGGAGACGGTCTACCACATGCTGAACGAAGAGGGGTAAGAGTTGTCCAATGCACCAGGACTGGTATACCACGAGGGCTCCGACATTATTTTGTCATGTGACCCGTGTCATCTGCACCTTCACGTGATTTTTTCTCGCTGCGAATACGACACGTGCAAATTTAAGAACACCTACTGTAAAAATATGAGTCAACGTGATTTTTCGAGCAAGACATATTTTTCTTTTCTAATTTCCAGTTTTTACATCAATATGCGATACATATCTTTAAAATTTATTATATCTTTGTGTAATTCTATATTTTATAAAAATATAAAATAGCCGCTGGCTATTGGCTTGAGTGAAAACGAGACACTATTGTATTTTAATATTTACCCATGGACAATCATGTGAATTGGATTGACTCTTAAAATCAAGTAAATAGTTCCTAATGGTTAAATACTGCCTCAAACGCGGGGCGCGTGATCGGGATGGAGAATATCTGTGGGGTATTCGGTGGTCACGTGTCGTGTTACATGCACTCTGCGGGACACGAGCAATATGTCGATGTGGCACGTGAACAGCGGAAGTGCACTTTGACTTCTCTTGCATGGAATGTAATGTAGAAAAATTTGCAAAGTTTTTTAAAAATAAATCAATTACATTAATTTAAATTACTAAAAATAAAAATATTCTCCGTATATAAAATTTTTTATAAGAATTAGATATACAAAATTAGATGCCGAATTAGATATACTTATTTAATTATCATTAATTTACAAGTATAGTAATTGTTAATAAGTCGTGATTGTAATAATTGTTCCAGCACATTTTCGTAGCAAAATATAATATAAATTCAATATAATTCAATATAATTCAATAAATAAAATGAAAATATTAAATTAAATTTAAAAATACTATAGAAGATAATTCTTGATAATCTTTAGATAACTGTTGTTTATCTGGCTAAATTCGCTAAATTATTCAGCCTAGCTAGCGCGATTCGCAGAGAATATTAATAATACATAAGCCACAGTCTCGTTGGAAGCAGCATTAGACTTTTGACACTTGCAGAACCGAGACGAATCATCTTTATGACCACCTCCCGCAAAGGATCATAATTCAGAATGCAGTAAAGGGACACAGAACAATGAAATTGGTTCCGTCTCCCCGTGGCAAAAGATTCCAAGTGCACGCACATCTCCCATTAGCGACATTGCGTTTACGTACTTTCATGCAAATGTATGCAAAATGTATTTATCGATAACGACGATGTAATGTAGAAAGTTCATAATATTAATACATTATATCAATTTGCTATATTTCATGGATTACGAAATAATATAATTTTCTTTTTTAAATCTCAATATTTATTTGCGAAAGAAATATACGTATCGCTGAGTACTATTCAAAGTTTAATATCAAATAATAATAATAATAAGCACATAATAATTATAATAATATAATTCAAAGAATCTGTATTGTATAATATTAATAATGTTATTTATTATTAAAAATATATCATCCCCAAAAAATATTATATAGTCATAATTGATTACTTTCTGTTTCTCTTTATCAGAATCTTTTCTATGTTTAATATATAAAAAGAAATGTCCTAGTTAGAACTGAACAGTATGTATCTTTGAGTACAAGGCCAAAATGCACTTGCAGTCTCCTCGTGTATCGTCACACCGGGTGCTTGGTGCACGGCTTGGTGCGCGAATACAAGATCGCGGAGGGGTGTTTCCGCGTAGGCTTATTTTGAACATCCCATAAGGGTGCAGCGATAATACGTAGATGATAATCGCGATATTAATATCGCATTGGGAAGCGCACACATGCGTGCAAAGGGCCCATTGGTCACGGCGGAACACTTGCTCGCTTGCTGGCTCCGCGGTTTTTGTCTGAATTGCACCCTGATTTTAGAAAGAGACGATCAGAGGGAACGACCCTCCATTGCGAAGCGACAAACAAAATTTATCAGGAAACTGCGAGAAAGGTAAGTAGGTAAATAATATTATTAATATTCTATATGATAATTTGTTTAAGAAATTATTGCAAGTTATAATTAATTTACTGAACTATATTAATTATTAAATTATTTTATACTTAAGTTAATTACATTGATAATAAAAAGATTCTAACAGAGATAAATATAATAAATATCAGAATATTCAATAATGAATATTTCTTATGTAATTTCGTATTTCAAATTTCGTACTCCATATTTTCCTAAATAGCTATGCCTTTACTAGCAAGATACACAAATCTTTCATACTTCTGTTTTCTGCTCACGAATCGTGCAGAGGAAACACTTGCCGTGTACATTTTAGGGCGCGATAAAATGGTGAAACACTCGTGCTCGAATTTCCAGCGATCAGGGAGGGGTTGGTACAGGGGATGGTGCGGCTTGTGAACACTCGTGTCATTCCCTGTTCCGACATCATACACGCGGATGAATCACGTCATTCATGAAAGAGGTATACAGCCTGAAGGAACCATGCCCCTTTTCTGGTTTCGAATCAGACTAGTAAGTTATGTGGAGCTTCGAAAGCACGTATCTTAAGAATTCACGAGCGATTCATAAAGTGAATAACTAAATACACACATATATATATATATGTGTGTGTGTGTGTGTGTGTGTGTGTGTGTGTGTGTGTGTGTGTGTGTGTGTGTGTGTGTGTGTGTGTGTGTATTAAATTCGTTTTTATTCATTTTTTAAATAAAAAAT
>Ga0157363_1006201_pt1 | contig 11211 bp, 7 predicted proteins | sample AttsexASBM1_FD_111477 | JGI IMG/M metagenome (GOLD analysis project Ga0157363, IMG submission 111477) | Fungus gardens microbial communities from leaf cutter ant in Ribeirão Preto, State of São Paulo, Brazil - Atta sexdens ASBM1 | ecosystem: Host-associated > Fungi > Mycelium > Unclassified ...
AAATCGGTGATCACGCCTTTCAGGCGCTGATTGGCATCCGGTGTGCGACGCCCGTTGAACCAATCGAGTACCACGGGCAGATGATCGAGTTGCGGATCGGCGGCCCAGGCTTCAGTTAGGGAACGGATCAAATCCTGCTGCATCTCGGCGAGTTGCGGCTGCAACTCAGGATGGCGCGCCACGGCCTGCTGCAGCGGCCAGCCCAGCAAGCGGCTAAACCAGGCGTAGATATCACCAAACGCCGATTGACCCGCTTCGCAGCCGATGGCGCCCGGCACCACGCTGCCATCGACCTGGCCGCAAATGCCTTTAATGGCGCGATCGCCGACTTTCTCGCTGTCGGCAATTAAAATGTCGCAGGTTGAGGTGCCAATCACTTTCACCAGCGTATAAGGCTGCGCGCCCGCACCGACCGCACCCATATGACAGTCGAAGGCCCCACCGGACAAAATCACCTGCTCAGACAATCCCAAACGCTGCGCCCATTCGCTGGAAAGCGTGCCCACCGGTACATCAGCAGTGAAGGTGTCGGTAAACAATGGAGAATCCAGCTGCTCAACCAACATCGGATCGAGTGCACGGAAAAAATCTGCAGGCGGTAAACCCTGCCATTCAGGATGCCACAGCGATTTATGCCCGGCGGCGCAGCGTCCGCGCCGCAGCTGCGTCGGGGCAGTGCGACCGCTCAATAGCGCAGGCACCCAATCGCAGAGTTCCACCCAAGACACTGCCGCATCACGCACTGCTGCATCCTGGCGTGACACGTGCAGAATCTTGGCCCAGAACCACTCCGACGAATACACGCCGCCAATATAGCGGGTGTAATCGGTGAAATGACCATTGCGGCACAGCTGATTAATCTCTTCCGCTTCTTCAATCGCGGTGTGATCTTTCCACAACACAAACATAGCGTTGGGGTTGGTGGAGAATTCCGGGCGCAAGGCTAACACGTTGCCGTCACGGTCAATCGGTGCAGGGGTTGAACCCGTTGAATCCACGCCTATCCCCACCACGGCAGCGCGTTGTTCGGCAGTTAACGCTTGCACCACCGCGACCACCGCCTGCTCCAGCGCGTCGATATAGTCTTGTGGATGATGGCGAAAACGGTTGGCGTGCGCGTCACAGAATTCACCCTTCGCCCAGCGTGGATAGTTCACCACCGCCTTTTCCAGCTCTTTACCACTGTGGCAGTCCACGGCGAGGGCACGCACCGAGTCACTGCCAAAATCCAGCCCAATTGTTATGGCGCCAGCACCCATTGGGATTCTCCTGTGTGAGTTATCTGGCTCTATCCTGGAATGCGGGTGCATAAGCGGTTAGTCATCGCTGGCTGAGAATATGCACTTTTCTGTCATCGGAACCGTTCTGTGATCGGCAGCAAAAGTTAATGACTGGTTAATTTCGCTGAATATATGGAGGAATTGGTCATCGTTTTGGGATGTGATACCGCTCTACATTTTTCTTCGCCATTACCGCTACAACTAGCCCAGCGTTTGCACAGCCTTTGTACAACCTTTGAGCTAACGCGCTGATTTTGCGCTGTACCCAAACGTGAAATCCAATTGGTAGCGTTTACACCGATTCGTTATTAACAGCGATAAAACATCATTGTGCCGGAGAGCATCATGCATAAATTCACTAAAGCGCTGGCGGCGGTAGGTCTCGCCGCGGTTATGTCACAATCCGCTATCGCCGAGACCATGAAACTCGGTTTCCTCGTCAAACAACCGGAGGAACCCTGGTTCCAGACCGAATGGAAGTTCGCTGATAAGGCTGGCAAAGATCTCGGCTTTGACGTGATCAAAATTGCCGTGCCCGACGGCGAGAAAACCCTGAATGCCATTGATAGCCTGGCGGCGAGCGGGGCCAAAGGCTTCGTGATTTGCACCCCGGACCCGAAGCTGGGTTCAGCCATCGTGGCGAAGGCGCGTAGCTATGGCCTGAAAGTGATTGCGGTTGATGACCAGTTTGTTACCGCCAAAGGCAAGCCAATGGACACCGTGCCGTTGGTGATGATGGCCGCAACCAAAATCGGTGAGCGCCAGGGACAGGAACTCTACAAAGAGATGCAGAAGCGCGGCTGGGATGCGAAAGAGACCGGCGTCATGGCGATTACCGCCAATGAGCTGGACACTGCGCGTCGTCGCACCGGCGGTTCGATGGACGCGCTGAAAGCGGCCGGATTCCCGGAGAAACAGATCTATCAGGTGCCGACCAAATCCAACGATATTCCGGGGGCCTTCGATGCCGGTAACTCGCTGCTGGTGCAGCATCCAGAAGTGAAACACTGGCTGATTGTCGGCATGAATGACAACACCGTGTTGGGTGGCGTGCGCGCGACCGAAGGCCAGGGCTTTAAAGCGCCCGACGTGATTGGCATTGGCATCAACGGTGTGGACGCGGTGAGCGAGCTGTCTAAAGGTGCGCCAACCGGCTTCTACGGTTCGCTGCTGCCAAGCCCGGATGTGCACGGTTATAAGAGCAGCCAGATGCTTTACAACTGGGTGACCAAAGGCGAAGAGCCCGCGAAGTTCACCGAAGTCACCGATGTGGTGCTGATTACCCGCGACAACTTTAAAACTGAGTTGGCGAAGAAAGGGCTGATGTAAGTCGCCTGATTGATAAACGCAGCCTCCATCCCGGGTGTTGCAGCAGGTTGGCCATCGCGTTTGCTCCCGTTTCATTGATGGCTGGGGCAAAGCGCGAAGACAACACAGCAACGGCGCGAAGGATGGAGGCGAAGAGGAGTTTCCATGGAAACTGATCAAGCTTTTCTGTCCTTTCATGGCATCAGTAAAACCTTTCCGGGCGTCAAGGCGCTGCAGGATATCTCATTCCAGTGCCGCGCCGGGGAAGTGCATGCGCTGATGGGCGAAAACGGCGCGGGAAAGTCCACGCTGTTAAAGATTCTCAGCGGCAGTTATCAGCCGACTGAAGGAGAAATTCGCATCAAAGGCGAAGTGAAAGGTTTCAACAGCACCGTAGATGCGCTGGATGCGGGCGTGGCGATCATCTATCAGGAACTGCATCTGGTGCCGGAGATGAGCGTGGCGGAGAACATCTATCTCGGCCAGTTGCCGCACAAACGTGGGTTGGTGAATCGCAAACTGCTGCGCTATGAAGCGGATTTGCAGCTGAAAAATCTCGGCATGGATATCGATCCTGATATGCCGCTGAAATATCTGTCGCTCGGCCAGTGGCAGATGGTGGAGATCGCCAAAGCGCTGGCGCGCAATGCGCGCATCATCGCTTTTGATGAGCCGACCAGTTCACTTTCAGCGCGTGAAATCGAGCATCTGTTCCGCGTCATTCGTCAGCTGCGCGATCAGGGCCGTACGGTGCTGTATGTGTCGCACCGTATGGAGGAGATCTTTGCCCTGAGCGATGCGATAACCGTGTTCAAAGATGGTCGCTATGTGCGCACTTTCACTGATATGCCGAATACGCATCATGACGACCTGGTGCAGGCGATGGTGGGGCGCAACCTCGGCGATATCTACGGCTATGCGCCGCGCGCCTTGGGCAAAGTGCGTTTGGAACTTGACCAGGTCGAAGCCAGGGGCGTGCGCATGCCGATTTCACTCACGGTACGAGCCGGTGAAATCGTCGGCCTGTTTGGTCTGGTGGGCGCAGGGCGCAGCGAATTGATGAAGGGGCTGTTTGGCGCCACCAAACTGCGCGGCGGCAGCGTGTCGCTGGATGGCAAAAAGCTCAACATCCGTCAGCCGATCGATGCGATCCGCGCGGGGATCATGCTGTGTCCCGAGGATCGTAAATCCGAAGGGATTATTCCGGTGCACTCGGTGCGCGACAACATCAACATCAGCGCGCGCCGCCACAATCTCACGGCAGGTTGTCTGATTAAACCCGGCTGGGAGGCGAAAAACGCCGACCTCCACATACGCTCATTGAATATCAAAACGCCAGGACCGCAGCAGCTGATCATGAACCTGTCAGGGGGCAATCAACAGAAGGCCATTCTGGGTCGCTGGCTGTCCGAAGAGATGAACGTGATTCTGCTGGATGAACCGACGCGCGGTATTGATGTGGGTGCCAAGCATGAGATTTATAACCTGATATACCAACTGGCAAATAAAGGGATCGCGGTGCTGTTTGCCTCCAGCGATTTGCCCGAAGTGATGGGCCTGGCTGACCGCATCGTGGTGATGCGTGAAGGAGAGATTGCCGGAGAACTGCCACACGACGCGGCCACGGAGCAGCTGACGCTGAGCCTGGCGATGCCGAAAACCCCTCAAGCGGCCGCCGTGGCCTGATGTAAAGGAGAGCAACAATGGCTTCATCTACCACTTCCAACACGCCACCGGTGCAGCGTAACGGCCTGCAACTGGGGCGTATCTGGGATAACTTCGGCATGCTGGTGGTCTTCGCACTGCTGTTTATCGTTTGCACTATCTTCGTACCCAACTTTGGCACGTTCATCAACATGAAAGGGCTGGGGCTTGCCATGTCGATGTCCGGCATGGTGGCCTGCGGCATGTTGTTCTGCCTCGCGTCAGGCGATTTTGACCTTTCCGTAGCGTCGGTGATTGCCTGCGCCGGCGTAGTGACCGCTGTAGTGATTAACATGACAGAGAGCCTGTGGCTGGGTGTTGCGGCCGGTTTAGTGCTCGGTATGGCCACCGGATTCATTAATGGCTTCGTGATTGCCCGGCTGAAGATCAATGCGCTGATCACCACGCTGGCGACGATGCAGATTGTGCGTGGTCTGGCCTATATCTTCTCTGACGGTAAAGCGGTGGGCATCGAGGATGAACGCTTCTTCACCCTCGGTTATGCCAACTGGCTGGGCTTGCCAGCGCCGATCTGGCTGACCATCGCCACCATGATTGTGTTTGGCTTCGTGCTGAATAAAACCACCTTTGGCCGCAACACGCTGGCGATTGGCGGTAATGAAGAAGCGGCACGTCTGGCTGGGGTGCCGGTGGTGCGTACCCGCATCATCATCTTCATTCTTTCGGGACTGGTTTCGGCGGCGGCAGGCATTATTCTGGCCTCGCGCATGACCAGTGGTCAGCCAATGACCTCACTCGGTTATGAATTGATTGTGATTTCAGCCTGTGTGCTGGGCGGCGTTTCGTTGAAAGGCGGCATCGGTAAGATCTCTTATGTGGTGGCGGGCGTGCTGATTCTGGGTACGGTTGAGAATGCGATGAATTTATTGAATATCTCGCCGTTCTCACAGTATGTGGTGCGCGGTTTGATACTGTTAGCGGCGGTGATTTTTGACCGCTACAAACAGAAAAACAAAGCGGCCTGATTCCAGCCGTAAAAGATGAGGCAGGGCGGCCAAATGGTCGTCCTTCTGGCGCGCGGCACTGCGCATTTACAGGTTACCGTGAGGGCACTATGTACCATCGTGAACCCCCCAGTGAGCAGCAGAACCCACTGCTACCCGGCTATCCGTTTAATGCCTGGCTGGTGGCGGGCTTAACACCGATCAATGCCAACGATCAGCTGGACTTCTTTATCGACAGACCGCTCGGCATGAAGGGTTACATCCTTAATCTGACCATCAAAGGTCAGGGCCGCATTTTTGATGGCGAATCGGCGTTTGACTGCGAACCCGGTGACTTGCTGCTGTTCCAGCCTAAAACCCCGCACTACTATGGCCGTTCACCAGACAACCCATGCTGGTTCCACCGCTGGGTCTATTTCCGTCCACGGGCTTACTGGACGGACTGGTTGCAGTGGCAGGATGAGAGTCAGGGCGTGGGGCGGTTACGCTTGCCGGAAGCGCAACGTGCCGAGTTTGATCGTCTGTTTGCCAGCATTGAGCAAACCCACAACTCAGGCCGTCGCTTTGCCGAGGAACTGGCGATGAATCTGCTGGAACGCCTGCTGTTACGAGCGGTGGAAGAAGATCCACGCAGTCATCAGCAAATTCGCGATCCGCGCGTGATTGAAGCTTGCCAATACGTCACCAACCATCTGGCAAGCGAGGTAAAAATCGAGGAAGTGGCGCGCCATGTGTGTCTTTCCCCATCACGACTGGCGCATCTGTTTCGCGAACAGATGGGGATCAATTTGCTGCGCTGGCGCGAAGATCAGCGGGTGATCCGCGCCAAACTGTTACTGCAAACCACTCAGGAGCCCATTGCCTCGGTCGGGCGCGAAGTGGGTTATGACGATCAGCTCTATTTCTCTCGCGTGTTCCGTAAACGGGTTGGTGTCAGTCCCAGTGATTTCCGGCGTCGCAGTCAGGATGCGCACGATGCCCTGGTGGCGCAGGAAAGCTGGCAACCGGCACGGAGTGCGATCTCCTGAGTTTTCAGGTGATTCCGCCTTGTTGTTACCGGCTGATTCGTCTTAAATCAGTCTGGTAACGAACAAGAGGAATGAGAATGAGCGAGAAATTACGTGTCGGCCTGATTGGCTACGGTTTTGCCAGCAAAACCTTTCATGCTCCTTTGATCGTCGGTACGCCAGGCGTTGAATTGGCAGCCGTCTCCAGCAGCGATGCCAGCAAGGTGCATGCAGATTGGCCCTCGGTGCAGGTGGTCTCTGATCCACAAGCTCTGCTGGATGACCCGACACTGCAACTGATTGTGATACCCACGCCAAATGATACTCACTTCCCGTTAGCCAAAGCGGCGCTGAATGCCGGTAAACATGTGGTGGTGGATAAACCGTTCACCGTGACACTGTCACAAGCGCGTGAGCTGGATGCACTGGCTAAGGCTAAAGGGCTGCTGCTCTCCGTTTTCCATAATCGTCGTTGGGACAGTGACTTCCTGACGCTGAAAACCTTGCTGGCTGATGGCGCCTTAGGTGATGTGCGTTATCTCGAATCGCATTTTGATCGCTTCCGTCCCGAAGTTCGTCAGCGCTGGCGTGAGATGAAAGGCCCGGGCAGCGGTATCTGGTTTGATCTTGGACCGCATGTGCTGGACCAGGCGCTGCAATTATTTGGTCCGCCGGTGGCGATCAACGTGGATATGGCTGAACTGCGTCCGGGTGCGCAAACCACCGATTATTTCCACGCAGTGCTGACCTATCCTACCCGTCGTGTAGTGTTGCACGCCAGCATGCTGGTGGCGGCAGAATCGGCGCGCTTCGTGGTGCACGGCACGCGGGGCAGTTACGTCAAATATGGCCTGGATCCGCAGGAAGATCGTCTGAAAGCGGGTGAACGTCCACCGCAGGAAGACTGGGGCTACGACATGCGCAACGGTACCCTGACGCTGGCAGAAGGCGATGTGATGGTGGAGAAAGAGCTGCTGACGCTGCCGGGTAACTATCCGGCTTACTATGCAGCAATTCGTGATGCGATTGCGGGCACCGGTGAAAACCCGGTACAGGCTGAAGAGGCGATTCAGGTGATGGAGTTGATCGAACTCGGCTTACAGTCCGCTGAGAAGCGCCAGACGATGTCGCTGAAGTGATAAAACGAAAGCGCACCCTGCGGGAACCGATGCCATCAAAAGCTCAGTTCACCCAGGTGCGGCTTGATTAAAAGGTGCGCAGCGATGCGCACCTTTTTTACTTTAAGGCGCGTTATCCCGCCACGCGCTGACGCAGTGCCGCTTTCTCTGCATCGCTGAGGAAGGCAATCGTCACACCATTTTCCTGCGCCTGGCGCATCTCTTCGGCAGTGAGTCCTGCCTGCGGCGCAGCGTGCTCATACTCATGCGCCAGCTCAATTCCCTGAACCGCCGGATCATCGGTGTTGATGGTGGCGAGAATGCCATGCTGCAGGAAGGCTTTGAGCGGATGAGTGGCCAGCGATGCCACGGTGCTGGTCTGAATGTTCGAAGTCATGCAGGATTCAATGCCAATACGCTGCTCAGCCAGGAAGTCCATCAGCGCACGGTCTTCAATCGCTTTCACACCATGGCCAATACGCTCCGCACCGAGCTCGCGAATCGCCTGCCAGATGCTTTCCGGGCCAGCGGCTTCACCGGCGTGCACGGTAATGCGGAAACCAGCATCACGCGCGCGATTGAAGTGGCTGAGGAACTCACTGCCCGGGAAGCCGAGCTCATCACCAGCCAGATCCACAGCAGTAATCCCATCGCGGTGTGCCAGCAGACCTTCCAGTTCGCGCAGGCAGGCTTCATCACCAAAGGTACGGCTCATAATGCCGATCAGGTTCACATCCACGCCGTACTGTTTTACGCCAGCGCGCACGCCATCAATCACGGCTTCCACTACACCGGCAATCGGCAGGTTATGCGTCATCGCCATATAGCCCGGCGAGAAACGCAGTTCTGCATAATGAATCCCTGCGCGAGCGGCATCTTCCACGTTTTCCAGCGCAATGCGGCGGCAGGCATCTAAATCGCCCAACACTTTCACGCCCCAATCCAGCTTCTGCAGGAAGCTCACCAGGTCGGGTTCATTGGCCGTCACTTGCACATGCGGACGCAGATCGTCGAGCGAATTGGCTGGCAGTGCGAGATTAAACTGGCGACCTAAATCAAGAATGGTTTGTGCGCGGATGTTGCCATCAAGGTGGCGGTGGATGTCGGTCAGGGGGAGTTTCAGGTCAATCATGTCGCACTCGCTAAAGTTTCATAAAGTGCAGAGCATTATAAAAACATCTTGCGCAACAGCGCCAGTGATTTGCGCAAGTCGTGAAATGGATGCTGAATTAATCAGCATCCGAGCGCATTTAATACGATTTTAAAGCCGCAATCAGGCGATCCAGCCCGTCATCCAGTTTGCTACGTGGACAACCCGCGTTGAGGCGCAGATAACCGCGGCTGGCATCACCGTAAGTCGAACCCGGCATGATCGCCACCTTGTACTGATGAATCAGCTGCTGTTGGAGTGCCTGCTCATCAATACCGAGCGGAGTAAGATCAATCCATGCCAGATAGGTGGCGGCAGGGGGCTGCCAGCTCAGCGCAGGAAACGCGGCATTCAGCCGTTGCGCGATGTGCTGCATATTCGCCTGCAGATAGTCGCGCAGTGCATCCAGCCAGGCTGAACCTTCACGATACGCGGCAATGGTCGCCGCGACGGCCATCACCGCCGGTGACGATAAACCATCCTGCTGCTTCAGTGCGTGGAACCAGGCCTGGCGATCGGCTTCATGCGGAATGATGCCCCACGCGCCGGTCAGCGCCGGAATGTTGAAACTCTTTGATGCCGATGTAAACAACGCCCAGGGAGATTGCGCCACCTGGCTCCACGGGATGTGCTGTGCGTCGCCCAACACCATATCCATATGGATCTCATCGCTGATCACTTTCACATCATGACGCGTACAGAGCGCGGCCATTTGCTGCAACTCCTCACGCCGCCACACTTTGCCGGTAGGATTGTGCGGGCTGCACAGCAGCATCACTTTGCAATCGGGTCGTGCCAGCAGCGGTTCCAGCTGCGTCATATCACACTGCCAGTCATTACCCTGGCGCTGTAGCGGCAGTTCCAGCACGCGGCGCTGATTACCGTTGATGGTGTGATAAAACGCATCGTAGGCAGGCGTATGAATCAGCACTTCATCGCCGGGTTTGGTCCAGTGACGCAGCAATTGCGCCACCATGTAGATCACCGACGGGCCGTAAACCAGCGATTGCGGCTCAACCTCTGTGGCAAAACGATTCTTCATCCAGTATTGAATGGCCGAGGTAAAGTCCTCATGCTGCCAGCGGCTGTAGCCTAATACGCCATGGTTTAACCGCTGTTGCAGGGCCTCAATGATGCAGGGTGCCGTCGCGAAATCCATATCGGAGATGGTGAAGGGCAATAAACCCTCCACACCAAAGCGGTCCGCCACAAAATCCCACTGCGTGCACCAGCTGCCGTGGCGATCCACGGCCTGGTCGAAATCAAACCTCTGCATCATGACACCGTCGCGCTCATCAGGTGCGCCATTTCATCTTTCACCGACTGCACCTGCGGACCGATCACCACTTGCAGGCTGGTTTGGTTGAGATGCACCACACCAATTGCACCGTTGGCTTTTAACGCGGCATCGTCCACCTTACTCATGTCCGCAATGGTGAGGCGCAGACGCGTCAAACAGTTATCCAGCGAGGTGATGTTGTCCACGCCGCCCAACGCCGTCAGAATCGCCGGGGTGTTGTAACCTGATTTCCCCACGCCCGCGCGGCTGACCTGCTGTTCCACGCTGCTGGCTTCTGCTTCACGACCCGGAGTCTTAATGTTGAAGCGGGTGATAGCAAACCGGAAGATCGCGTAGTAACCCACGAACCACACCGCCGCAATCACCGGCACCCAATACCATTTGGTGGAGAGGCCGTGCAGCACGCCGAACACGAAGAAGTCGATAACGTTGCCGTCGGTGTTACCGATGGTCACGCCGAGAATCGCCATCACAGTGAAGCCCAGGCCCGTCAACAGGGCGTGAATCAGATACAACACCGGTGCCACGAACAGGAACAGGAATTCGATCGGTTCGGTAGTCCCGCCGACCACGCAAGCCACCACACCCGAGATCAGCAGCCCTTTAATTTTGTGACGATTTTCAGGACGTGCGCAGTGATAAATCGCCAGTGCGGCACCCGGCAAACCACCGAGGAAGGCCGGCATTTTGCCTTGCGACAGGAAACGCGTGGCGCTCTCCGCAAAGCCGTGGGTATCCGGGCAAGCCAGCTGCGCCTGGAAGATGGTGAGGGCACCGCTGACGCTTTTGCCGCAGACGTCGAGCGTACCGCCCGCATCGGTGAAGCGAATAATTGCCACCAGAATATGTTGCAGACCAAACGGCAGCAGCAGACGTTCGCCGGTGCCGAAGATCATCGGGCCAAATTCACCCGCACTGTTGATCATCCAGCCGAGGCCGGTGATGGCGCGCGCAAAGAAGGGCCAAATCAGAGGCACCACTAAGCCGAGTAAGCCCATCACCACGGTGGTGACAATCGGCACAAAGCGCGTACCGCCGAAGAAGGCCAGCGCATCCGGCAGACGGATATTGTGGAAGCGTTCATGCAGCCAGAACACCACCACACCAACAATCACCGCGCCGAGAATACCGGTGTCGATCGACTGAATGCCAAGGATGTTTTGTACGTTGTTGGCTTTCAGCACCGCCGCATCGGTGGTCGGCAAGATGCCATTGATATTGAGCCAGAAGTTCACGCTCAGGTTCAGCACTGCGTAGCCGACAAAACCGGCAAAGGCAGCGACGCCTTTGTTCTCCCGCGCCATGCCCAGAGGAATCGCAATCGCGAACATCACCGGCAGATAACTGAAGGCAAATGAACCCAGCTTCGCCATCCAGAT
>Ga0157363_1006202_pt1 | contig 11211 bp, 4 predicted proteins | sample AttsexASBM1_FD_111477 | JGI IMG/M metagenome (GOLD analysis project Ga0157363, IMG submission 111477) | Fungus gardens microbial communities from leaf cutter ant in Ribeirão Preto, State of São Paulo, Brazil - Atta sexdens ASBM1 | ecosystem: Host-associated > Fungi > Mycelium > Unclassified ...
ATTACGTTGCACGAACACTTTCTGTTTCTTTTTTAAATAAAAATATCTGTATAATATAGAAAATCTTGAAATATACATTGCATTTTTTATGTATAATTTTAAGAAGACAGAAAATTTTATATTTATTTCACTGTGAATTTATTGGAGACAATTAAGTTTATTAATTGATTGATATTATTTTTTATTCATTTTTGCAATTATTGGGGTACTTTTTAAATTCCTGTATGTGACTTGGTTTTTTTTAAATAAAAATATTAATATTGGAATGTTTAAACACTTAAAATTAAATGATTAGTTTGAAATAGAAGAACAATTCTCTTATGAGTTTATCTTTTTATATCTTCATTTTATACACTTAAAATTTCAAATTTTATTTTAAAAAATAATTAAATAAAATATTTTTAAAATATTACCAAAAGTTTCAAATGGTAGATAATTATTTTTCCGTGGAACTAATATTTTTTTAATTTTTATTTGTTAATAATTGAAGTTTGACAAAATACATATTATATTGTATGAATTTTATGTTATTGTTTTGAACATCGATTTTAAATATGAAATATCTTGCAATAAAGGTATATTATGCATATTACATGCACTTTATAGATAAATTTTAATTTTATTGACTGAATCTCTTAGAAAAATGAAATCATAAAATCTTTAATTAACTTATCGATAAGTTGCACGAAAAATATAATATATTGTTTTATGTTTATGTTTCCTGATTTTAATTTCAGTTTTAGAAACAGTACAATTGATTCATGTTGATTATAAATAAGAAGCATTATTTTCTTTGAAATTTTTCTGAAAGCGACAATCATGTGTAATTATCTCATACATATACTGATTGTGAGTACTTGCCGAAAATTCTTTAGAATAATTTAAAATTTTAAAAAAGCTAAAAAAGATGATTTGATGTAAGATGTTCTTAATTACCAAATCACAGTCGTATACTCGGCTGTTGATATTATTTATATTCAAGCAGTTGCCATCGACCATGTGATGTCGTAAACATGATGATCGGCACTGAGCGATCTTGATGATCGGTCCAAGATCCAGGTTGGCGGCTACCAAGGCCAAGGTCGCGCAGAATATCAGCGCCGGAAGCCATGCGATCTTCATCCTCATCCTCGATAACAAAGAATTTTATTTCTCACTTTTTTCACCACAAAATTACTATTATTATTTTCTTCCGCGATAAAAACTCCAAGATATTTCGCGATCTAATCGAGCACAGATCGTGCCGGCAGGACACGAAGGCCACGATCGTGGATTCCACGAGCGGAATTTCGGTGCGACTGCAGTCCTTCAGGGTTTCAGAACCTCCTTATATAACCGCGCGTCTCCCACTGCGCGCTTCTCGAGTTTTCGTGGGTCCCCACCTTTACTGACTTGTGAAGAAGCATCCCTCGTAATTATACGTCGTTTCTCAGCATATGGACTGCCCCGAGGTTTCAGTCCTGACCGAATTATTCGGCCTACATGAAATGTAGGCCAGCTTGCTTTTATTTAAAGAAGATCGCGATGCTACGAATATTTCATAGTTTGGATTAGAATATTCTTCGCGAAACAAATAATTTTTTTAAATAACGAAGGACTCTGTAGACAATAATGATAAATTGAATAAATAAATATTAATTAAATTAATAAACAACTAAATGATAGTACGAAAATGCAAAAGAATATTTAATGTAATTGATGTAGCATTTAACAATAAGTTTCTTTGTAACAGAATAACTAATGGTTTTCGTGATAGTGATCGATAATTTCAAGTGAAAAATAACTAATAATATTTCTTGAAAAATTTCTTTAATCTTTAAAAATTTTTTTCTTTGAAAAATTTTCCATCGATACAATGGCGATATCGTAAAAAGACAAGAAAGTAATTTTTCATAAAGTTTCGTAACTTTTCAATTAGTTTATCTTTTTTAAGCCAAAAATGTGTAACACACAATGTGTAAAATATGATATACAAACAGAAATATATTTTGTAATTAAAATTTAATATATAAATTGTAACTTTTAAATGATTTTTAATAATGTATAATTGTTATTAAATATATAATTAGTAAATGTACAATTATTAATAAAATTTTTTAGTTATTATATTATAAATTAACATTAAATTCTACATTGTTACAAGATAAAGAATATGATTTCCATAAAGAATTATGATTTCACGAATGAAATTTAATTCATCCCGTGAGCAAAGTTAATTTCGATTCGTATCCAAGTGCTGCCAAATGAGCAGTTTTGTTATAGTAGAAAAGTGGTTGGTTGAAAGGAAGATGACGTTTTTTGAACAATATGCAGTGCAGAAATCTCATATTATGGACCACAGCGTAGATAATTATAATAGACTTTCAAAGAGTGCAGTTATTATATGAAGACAACAGATATTCGCTTCATCATCTAGATATGCGTATACTCGTCCTTTTTTGCGAAAAAATATGTTTACTTGATTTATAATCAAATTTGTTTAACAAGAAAAATTATTAATTATGAAGTATTTTTTGTATTAAAAATTATATTAGAGAGTTGTAGACTATTTTATTGTCGAGTATATATAAGATATCTTGAAATGTATCTATATAAATGTGTATTTATTTAAAAAATATTTTAATTAAATCAGACATTTGAATGTATTTATTAATGTATTATTTATACACAGAATTTAAAATTTCTAAAATTATTATTGTAATATATTGCTAATAATATTATTAATAATATTACTAATAATAACTGTCTTCAACTTTTCGGATTTCTCAGAAGAAAACGGTCACGCTTCAACCTTACCATCATGGTCACGAAATTTAAGTATAATTAAGCGTTCCGCCTATCCAACATCCGGGGATTCTTAATGTAAGAAAGAGGGTGGAGAGAGAAGATCCAGTATAGGTCTTTGAACGGAAACAGACGTAGTGTGGATCAAATGATCGACCAACCCATCGAAGTTTAATATTACACTAAGAAAATTCGTTGCGTACTCCCTTTCCTCTTTATTTTATAGCAGGAACTATTTCCATCCATCTTTGCAATCGAAAAAGAAAAATAAAAGTAGGAGGAAAACGAAGCAAAGAACGAACGACGCGTCGCTCGCCGGAAGTCGCAGCCCGTGGGTGCTGTGCGCTACGTCACAATGCACAGGATGTGTACAAATAAGGGTATTTGTCCACGACGAATGATTGTAGGGTGAAATATACGTGACGCTAAAACGGAGGAACGAAAAAGCCGGGTTGCATCCCTCGCGCTTGTGCCTGACGGTAAAATAGAAAAGGGGCCCGAGCGATCCATTCATCTAGGCGGTATAGTTTAGGGGTGGTACATGGATCGCGAAGGCTCCTTCAATGGACGCGAGAGTGACGTTTCATTGTGGGCCGCGTTTTTCTCACACCTGGACCAGCACGGTTCAGCTCCGCATGTCTTTCGCTTCGCTTGGACAAAAATATTATTTTAACATGTCTTATTTCTGCCATGCAAACAAAACTCAAGAATAATATGTGATTTATGTGTTGATTAATCACTCTCCTGATTTTCTGTCAATAACAATTGTCTCATGTAACATATAACTTCGGCATGAGTCGTTGGTCCTAAATGATCTCATATAAATAACTTTTACATTAGTTTGATTGAACTGTCTTTCTCGCTTTTTCTGAAACATTAGATATTTTTTTAGAGATAATTTCTTTTTAAATATTTTTGCAATTGATAAACTATTATTACTATTGTTCTTATAAGTATAGCAAAATCCATAAATCTATAAATTTGTCTAATATATGTAAAATATGAGGAGCTTATTTTTTGATCTATTAAAAAAAAAATGTTATCTTTATTTTCTTTTTATTATTTATTTGCACGTTTGCTTTTTTTATTCCACAAAAAACAATCGTTTTCGTTTTTGTTTAATAATGTTTTCACGTTTGTGATCTTAACATTTTTGAATAAGAGTTTTGGAGTTGTTCCGCCAGAGATATTAGAGAAATATTTTCCTAGGATTCGATAAATACATTCTTGTCTTATCTATTTTCACGAAGCAATACTATCACGTCATCGCATTGCGTCTCTGTCCCGTTTCTTTTGAACGTTGATTGTTTATCGGCTTTGTAATTCGGAGAACACGAGGGATTACGCAGATCGTGCGATTATGTCCATTTTCCAGGATTTAGTTCTATCCTGTAAGAGCCAGAACTAAGATCCTCATCTTTTCTCGTCAGTCGCGTTCTTCTCGTCTTCCTGTGATCGAGATTTAGATTCTATCTATTGCTCGTATTTTACTGCAACCGCTTTCTCAGTATACGCTTTTTGTTTCGTATCCTGAATGTTTGTTATTTAAGATAAAACTTTGGATCTCGCTTTGTAAAATATAAGAATTAGAAAAGAAAAATATTTTGATAATTTTTCTTATTATTTATGTTAGTCAGCATATTAATTGTATCGCATTATTTCAGACGCAAAATTATGCAAAATCTGCAAACATAGAGTTTATTAATCTTTTGAAAATTTTGACAATTTATCACTTAAGGTATCATTTGCTCACCATTTGTCGAATGATTCTAAAGACCGTTGACTAGCAAAGCAGAAAATTCAGATCGATTCGTTTCGTCGAAGAAAGAAAGCGAAAGCTTTGAAAAGCAGTTTTCGCGTCAAATGTGCTAGTGACAAATTTTTATTGTAGTCGCCTCGCTTCCTTTACTCTTCAGTTTGTGCTGCCGTGCGGAATAAGTTGCGGTACATATTTCTCTGAACGACAGGTGATGGTAAAAGTTACTATTGAAAGACCTCGGATTTTAACTTCTCTAAAGGAGAACTTTGGCGGGGATCGACACAGCTATACGTCTGACAAATTCTCAAAAAGTAGAATTTATAGTCCATCTAGCCAGCGCACAGCAGTGGGATCTCGGGTCAAAAGCGTGATCGGAAAGTTTACGACTTTGTCGCGCAGGGACTTTCTGCTTTTCTTTACCCATCTTCCATTTCTTTGCGTTATATTATGAATGCTATATTACGGCATATTACTACAGGAGATAGTGTTAGAGTTTCAAAGCTTTTCACTTTTGAACATAGACATTTTATATAATATAGGAGCAAGATGGAAATTATTTTAATTTTCGAATTTTAAAATGCACGTTAACATGCTGTGATAAATATTGAACTAACATATATACATATAAACATATATACATATAACAATATATTGTATCTCTTTAATGAAAAGAAATTATTTTTTCAGTTTGTGTATGAATGACTGCGTAATGATATTCATTTTTTCTCATAAAAGAAATATGTGTTACAGAAAATATATAGCGAAAAAGAATTTAAAAATCTTAAAATTCTTTTAGAATTCTTACTTTTAAAACTATTTGCATCTTTTGTTTTATATTTTTTGAATATTCATATATATTACATAAAAAAAATCGCGAAAAAATCGCTGTTATTTATCCCTTTTTTCAGAAATGATTACTTTTTTATGGAAATTAGGATAACAAAAAAAATTTTTTGTATCGTGTAATATATGGAACTTATTCAATGACTTTGAAAATACGAACTTTTCGAAGATTTCGATACGCTAATTACACAGTGATTTGCAACCAAGCAACCTAAAGTCTCGTCAGTCGATCCTTCCAGTTATGTTTCATCTTTCTGAAATAGAAAAGATTTATATGCTCTGACATTTTCCTTGAAGGTTTTGTTTACTCCATTAGGAATATGACTTTTAGTTTTTGTTCCCTTTTCCTTTTATCAATATAGTGATGGTTATTATTTGTTGTGACCGAAAAATCATTACTTAGATCTAGATCTGCGATTATACTGCAAATTTTTATGTTGGAAAAAATTTCTAGTACTGTTAAGATATTATGATTAAAAAAGCGTCCCCACATTTGTACTATGACACAATCATATTAATTCATATGCTCGTATCACATTATATATTGGAGATCGAGGAGATTGCGAATTAAAGAATTAGAAATCAATCAGATAATTTTAATTTTAATTCGTTTCGTTGTGGTTGGCTGAATTCTAATTTTCAATTTACAATCCTCAATCTTCAATGCGTGACGGACATTAGTATATATGATTGAATCAGCCGATTTTGAATTTTACTCTTTGTTTTCTTTGAAATATTGTGTGTGTGTGTGTGTGTGTGTGTGTGTGTGTGTGTGTGTGTGTGTGTGTGTGTGTGTGCGCGCGCGCGCGCACGCGCGTGTGTGAGAGAGAGAGAGAGAGAGAGAGCATCTAATAAATAATAATTTCTATTCTTTTCTTTTTTGAGATTAACATAATTTTACAAATACTTTTTAAAGATGATTAAAATATATATGTAAGAGTTACTGAATTTTTAATATACTTGCAAAAGTGATGAGAATTAATATAATCCTCATTGTATGTACAGAAGAAAAGAATTATCATGTATATTAAAGATTAATCACGAAAGAAAGAAGACAATATAAAAAGAATTAAAATTCTTATAAAGAGAGAAAGAGAACAAAAGAAGGATTTTATTGAAATAAGCATATTAATAATATTTTAAATTAATATTTTAAATTAAAATTTTGTAAATGAACATTAAACATATTACATTGGCTGTGTTCGCTTTGACGCTTATAACGCTTGTGAGCATCAATTGTCTTTGTTTAATATTTAATAAACAACAAGGAAACGACGCTCTAAGCGTAGTGAGCAACAAAGCGAACTCAGTCATTATATTAATATATATATATATATATATGGATGATAATAAATTTTAACATCACCTTGGTTTTTTTAAAGACAAAATTAAGATTACTTATTATCTGTCGTCTTAAAATGTTTACTAAAATATATGTATATATAAATAGAAGTATTTTATATTTAAGAAAAACTGCTAAACTGGATATAACATAATTTTTGCGTTTTATATAATATTGTGTAAATGTATTGCATGTGAGCTGCAAGTATAAAGCCACATGCAAATCTCCAAATTGGTCGGTACACAAAAGAATAATGCTTTTCGTGTTCTTCACACGCCGTTAATTTGCCGTATATCTCTCTCATGATTACAATATTTGGTCTTGCGTGACAAAAGCGTCCACAAAAGGTAATACAGCTAATATTCGCACGCACGTGCATATGTATAGTTATATATATATATATCCCTTCTGTTTCAATGGATTCACCATTTTGTGATGAAAAGAAGAATTGTATTGGACATGCTATCTAATCGTCGCTGAAGATAAAACTGTGAAATCGCGAAAATCACGCAAACCACGAAAAGAATTTTTTATATGAACAAAGATGTCAATTTTTTCAACTTTTTCAAAAAATAATTATGCTCTATGAATATATATTAAATATATATTGATTCTATAAAATTAAATTATATATGCATTACATAAAGAATTTTTTTAAAACATTAAAAATTTTTTTTACTTCTGTTATTATTTTAACGATTTTTGACTAACAAACGTTTCATATAATTTATATTATGGATCAACTAACTCAGGGAATGCGTAATGTAGAAACATGATTCAATACAAAGTACTGTGATTGAAGAACCATTCTTGAGATAGAAGATACACATAATAAGACTCGCAATTATTGTTAATACATTTATTTGAAATTAAATACAAAGAGGAATTAAGAAGCACTCGGTTAATTTTATGTAAGAATCAACGAAATCAGCCTGTTTCAATTTTTTTAATATGTATCATTGAAGATGACCATATTAAAGATCGAACCGTTTGAAATTTGATTTATTTTCTTATATAGTTGTTAACTGGCATATGATATTTAATACCGTTCGAATAGCTCTAATATTTTAATATTAAATTTAAATTCTTTAGAGATTTATATTTCGTTATTTTAATTATTAATTTTTTAAAATTTAGAATGTGTAAAAAAATATTTACATATTACATTGTACAATAATTTAAAATCACAATTTTTACCTTGAATCAAAAAGTAACACAGTGATGGATAATCAAGCGATAATCGATTCTAAGAACCCCAGTAGGGCGCATATCGAACTTAACCACATTAAAGTTACGCAGTAAAGCTCGAAGTGGCAAAATTGGCTAGGACCTCATCATGCGATCGTTATGCTTCTTCATCGTTTACAATGTTCGTAATTCATAAATAACAGTGTTTGTAGGAGCGTCGTGGCTCCGCAGGCGTTTAGCATATTTTATAGAGAAAAGGAACGGAAGAAAAAAAAACGAAAAGGTAGAACATTGTTGGATGCGGGAAGACGGAAATTAAATTCGGTAAGATGAGAGTGGATGCGCAGACGAGATTTTATTTTATTTGGGATAAACCATTCGAGAATTTGCCAATCAAGAATTCGTCAATCTGTAGAGATTATTCTGAAATTATAAACAAATTTGACATACTTAATACTTGATTTAAATTATAAAATTACACATAAAGAATTACATATAGATAGATTTAATAACAAAATTTTCTCATTTAACAGAATTTTTATATTTTAGAGTTATTTTTGTATAAGATAAGGCGGATTGCAAAATGGCATAAATTAATTTAAGAAACATCCCTAGCAAAAAAAAATTGATAGAGAACAATATTTTATAAAAATACTTTATATATTTAAATACGAAATTTGATTCATAAATTCACTAATTTAAATTTAGATCTTATAAGAATCTTGTACAAATCTTATAGAATCCGATAAAATATACGAGAATTCATATCCGATCAATCGTGATGCTCGCGAGGTCAATGACAGAAAATAATATAAACTTCTAGAAAACAATACAAATTGATAGAAATCCTATCATTCTCAATCGTTCTCTATTAATTTTTTTTTACCGGGAATTAAAGATCATTCAAACAATTTATGCTGTTTTCTAATCTCATCTCTTACGCAAAAAGAATTCTACTAAAGTAATAAGTTATACACAAAATATTACATCAGCAAAATTCTTCTTATGTAAGAAGCGAAGTTAGAAAATAGCAAAATCGTTCGAACTATTTGGAAAATTCGAAACAATGTATCTTGAAACCTACCTTCGTTCTAGTAATTTTGTCATGTTCGATCCAGAGACGCGCGTCAATCCATCATCGAGAGTAGCAGAAGTGTCCGGCGGTATCTGAGATACGTCAAAGCCCCAAGTTTCGCTCGTGTACTTCGTTGTTCGGAAGAGAGAAGAAGACCATATGGTCGCCGGCGGCACAGGTCATTATTTTCTAGCAGGATTGCTCAGAAGGGGGATCCAAAGGAAGGGGAGCATGGAAAGGAGAGATCGGAACCCACCACGAAATTACTCGAAAATTACTCGGCGCATCTCGCTCGGCTTTTCGTTTTTCGGGGATAATTTTATGATCGGGGATTTTTAATTTGAATTTCAATGCAGAGCGGGGCACACACGATCCTTCTCGGTGCTCCATTCTTCCTGGAACGCGATACTGGAACGATGATTGCCACGATAAAAGTATCGATTTGCTCGATGGATGTTAAGGTATCTATTCCGCTTAAATTGTTTCCGCAATAAATTGATCTACGTAGAATTAATCTACAGTAGAACGATACATATATATAAATTTTATAAGACCAATCAAGTTTTATTAAATCAAGTTTAATTTTGATATTAAATTTAAAATATATTAAATATTACGAGATGTCATTATAGTGATATATCTATAATCTATAATATATACTACATATCGTAGAAATCATAATTTTTTGTGCTGTAACTTTACACTCTATTTCGACATGTCAGCTGTCTGATACATTAGTAGCACTTAAGATTTAGTATACATCGCTTTTTATTGATGTATTAAAAACGTACCGCTTAAAAAGATCATGCCACTAGTCATGCGAGGAGGGCTTAAAATATCTTGACAGGGATCATATGTATATATATATATATATAAACTTAGCAGCATTTTATAAGTGCGTTGTCGTGTATTTTGTCAGTTACTCAAAACTCTAAGTAATCATTTCCCTTGCTCTTGAGAGATTTCAGAAAGACCTCAGATTCTGAGGATATCTACTCTGCAACCTCGCACGAATCTTGTCTGTCTGAAATGTTCTTGGAGTTTACCCTGATTTGCATATTCCTTAAAACATGCAGCAGGTAATGGTGTAAGGAACTAAAATGCAATCTGGAACAGAATACCACGGCTTTATGATGCTATAAATTGATGCTATAAATACGCGCGTGTGTAGCAAGAAGTGTTAACTACTTATTCCTTAATTAGAACTTTTTTGTTCACGATGTGATCAGTGATCGTAAACTTATATTTATCGATATGACATTATTTTGATTGGTATATAACACCTATTGCAATATTTGATTGCATCAGTGTGAAATATTAGATCTACTTTATGATAAATAATATTAAGGTAAAACGGATACTGAATACATGTGTGTGTTATAACTGTGTAACAAATAAGCGCTCAATTACTGTTTTTTTCTTTGCCTTGCACTTATTTTTTTTTCTTTTGGCGTTAATCTAGCTCTGTATAAAATAGAGAGTAATCATCCTCTTCTTACCATCTTCTCAACATTTTTGGCAGATAGAATCCCACAACTGAACTTTTTTCTTGTCTAAAGATAAATCTGTCTACCCGCGTGCCATATGTCGACTTGATTCTGGAAAGCGTTTTCCGATTTCTCGCGTGCAACAGATGGCTGGGTGGGGCAGATCGTTCTTCTCTCCAAGGATCTGGAAATCCTATGGGAGCGATTCTTCGTTCTCCGACATGTTTTCCTTAGTTATGAACTGGCAATTTATATTATGTATTGGAATATTGCTCAAAAGATATACACACACATACACACACACACACACACACACACACACACAAATATATATATATATATACATATATATATAATATATCATATAATTTTGAAAAATAATATGAAAATTCTGAATTAAAATATATCTAAGGAAATATTCTAAATAATTTTATGCGTAGAATCCTCGAAAATTATTTCAAGAAAAAAAAATGAAAGAAATGAAAAGAAATGAATAAAAAATTAAAAAAAATTTTGAATAAGAAAATTTTTTTTCCTTTGACAAAATGGAAGCTTAGGACACTTTTTCACACACTCACCCACCACACACACACACACACACACACGCGCGCGCGCGCGCGCGCGCGTATACCAAATGTATGTGCAGATATGATATCTATAAATTCCAACGAATATTTTAATAAATTCAAAAGAGATAGAAATGATGCGATACATTGCAAAAAGAATGTCGGTG
>Ga0157363_1006203_pt1 | contig 11211 bp, 9 predicted proteins | sample AttsexASBM1_FD_111477 | JGI IMG/M metagenome (GOLD analysis project Ga0157363, IMG submission 111477) | Fungus gardens microbial communities from leaf cutter ant in Ribeirão Preto, State of São Paulo, Brazil - Atta sexdens ASBM1 | ecosystem: Host-associated > Fungi > Mycelium > Unclassified ...
ATATACAATATATATACACACACACACACGCACGCACGCACGCACGCACGCACGCACGCACGCACGCACGCACGCACGCACACACATACACACACACACACACACAAATTAACCTTGTTTTTATTTCTTTGACATTAAACAATTTTATTTTATATCCATTCTTTTATAATAAAATTATTATACAAGATTAGTATCTTTAAAAAATAAATTTTTAAACAATTATTGCATTTAAAATTACATTGAATTGTTAGAAAATCTCATGTTTGAAGAATTCGTCACGTCTAAAAAACTACATATTTTACTTGAAACATCTTTTCATATATCTTATTGTTTCGACTGGAACATCTAAAGATCTATCTGTGGCTCGAGAAGCAATTGAAAGAGGAAATTATATTGCAAATAATTTATAAATTAAGTATATAAAAATAATGAAAATAAGGTTAAAGTATACAAGGTAAATAAAGTGTACAAAGTAAATAAACATATGTATGTAAAAATAAAAATTTATTATTAATAACATTACATAGTTACATTTTCGTAAGAAATTGTTTTAAAAGTTTGTTTCTTTCTCTTTGAATCGAATTGTTTTCTTTTTGTTCCATCGTTTTTATTTCTTCCTCCTCAACTGCAACCAATTTTTTTCTCACATTGTAAGCCTCCTTTGAATCTCGCTTTTTTTGGTCACTTTTAATGCAGTACGGAAACTGAATCTGACATTTCTGATGAAACTGAATTCGGCCTATCATTTAATATTTAATATTCATTTTCTAACGTGCAATTAGAATTATTATTATTAACATCGATATCCAATTCTATAAATGAACCAGTAGCAATCGGATCAGACGAAGATCTTGCATTCGAATGTGGATACGGAATAGAAAGAATGCAGTTCTTTGAGAGGCTACTTGGAGAAGGCGTGAATCGGCTGAAATTTGTTGAGATGCTTCTTGATCTTGACACAGTTGTAAATGCCTAGTTTGTGACTTGAATGAGGTCGAACCGAAGTTTATGAAAAAAAAAATTTCCGCTCAATAGGATGACGTTCGCTCTCGCAACATGCGGAAGATACGTCATTCAGCGGATAGTTCCGTAGCGCTCTGAATGCCCATTGATAAATGATTAATGTATTAAAGTCCACGTTCTATAAGGCTTGTTTAGTAAATTATTGTATTAAATACTTATACAAAAATTTATATATAATTTATATTTCTAATAATAATAAATTAAATAAACTTAAAATTTGTTAAAAACTCCTTATATTAATAAATAATAAAAATAAGTACATATAAAACATGAAGGCTGTAGGAGTTACTGGTTATAAATATGTATAATTTCTAAAAGATATACATCGACTGGAATATAACGACTCGATGTCACGTTTGCTCCATAACGATCATATAGAGAAGTTCGATATTGAGATGCGAAGTACAATACAAATTAATGGTGTTAGAATTAAGAAGTATCAGGCTGAAGATGACTCAAAGATGAGCACATTTCAATTCTCATTGTTTTATATCGATGCATATCTTTCGGAAATTATGTATATTTATAACCGTTGACAGCGTTGACTCCTATAGCATTCATATTTTATATGTATTTACTTTTTATTATTTATATTTCTAGGTTGAACGTGATACAATCAAAAAGTATTCGTACAGGGGAATTTGGCTTCTAAAATCAGGAATACATGCAAATTTCGTTTATGTTAAAACAGAATGTATTCATTGTATAAAATTGCTCTAATTAATGTTTATTTTCTATAAAAAAGACTTTTTTCATAAAAAATTTTCATAAAAAAAAGAAAAAAAGACTTTTTTCATAAAAAATTTCCTTGTACGAATACTTTTTGCACTCATTGTACATTATTTTTGTTATAAATGAAGTATAATTATGTTTTACATAGATTTCATTTTTTGTGCAATAACTGTTTTGTTTAATGTACATTATTTTTATAACAAATGAAGTATAATTATGTTTTACATAGATTTTATTTTTTGTGCAATAGCTGTTTTGTTTAATGAATACTGATAAGGTTTTTGGTAGTTTTCCTTACCCTTGCAAGGAATCTTGATATTCATAATTTTCCGCCAAATAAGTTATTCATTTTTTATATAAAATGTGTTTTGTTTGAAAAATTATTTCACCACCTTAGGATTGATTCTGTATTTTGGAACGAGGTGAAAATTATAAAAGTAAACGAATTTATCAAAATAATAATTTTATTGATCAACATCATAAATTGGCTCATTTTGGTAATTTTCAACTTGTTTCAAGATACAGAATCGACTCCCATATGTTATAATTTATTCATATTAATATGGGATGCTCCTGTTAGCACATGTCTATCAAGCTAGAATACCAACATAATCACATAAGACACACGAAGATTTTAATATTTTTTTTGTTCTAATTTGTTGCTCTAATCTCGATTTTGTTACTCTAACCGTTTAACAAGAAATAATTTTTCTGCTGGCTTTTAAAGTTAGAATGCATATTTTAAACATAATAAAAATTTTTTAAAATCACTATAATTTAATGCTAATTATGTGCTTTTAACAGTTTCAATTTCGGTGTTCTTCATGCCTGAAATGCACCTCAAAACATGTATCGCACAAGAGAAAAGTACTAAAAACAATAGATATAAAGAAAGAAACACTTACGCTACAATTTAGTAGTAATTATGTGCTCATAAAATAGTTTAAATTTCGGAGCGCTACCCTTTACGCAAAAAAATCACATTTGCGGAAAACAACTTTTACACCATATATGTCTCTTTTGCTATAAATCAGCAAATTTCATGAAACTCTGAGAAATATCACTATCTCACAAAATATATTGCATGCAGATGATTTTTGTTGCATCCCTTATGTGCGAAAATCATCCCAAAGTCCGCATAATTGGAAAAACTTGTTGTTTTACAGTTACGCCACTTACAGTTAGCAAAAAATTCGAGTATGGACATATTTTAATAGTATATTTTAATGTTACCAGGAATACTTTGGTACTAAAAATATGCGAGCAACAAATTCTTTAAACAATATTTAAAAGAATTTTTGCGCGTGATGCGTGCAATCAGAATAAACTAATTATTTTTCATTAGTCAAAGTTAACAATAAATTCGGATATTGACATATTTCGATAGTATGAGTTACGAGGAACATTTTGGTACCAAATATGCGAATGACAAATTCTTTAAGCAATACTTGCGAAAACTTAATGCTCGAAGCGAGTGCTCATTCGGATAAACTAATTATTTTTCATGTGTCAGTGTTAGAAACAAATTTGGATATTGACATATGGACAGACTCAACTGATACAGCTATGATGTGTAACACACATAAGGACAATCATTTTTTTTGCAATCCATGACATCTTGAGCTACAATATCGGTGCGCTTTTATATTAATCGAAACACTACCGATCTCCAGATCAATGACCGTTCGCACTATATCCTTTTTATTCATTCTCTTTCTTTAATTTTCTCTGTCATTCCTTTAAACTTTGTGTCTTCGTCAATGGTGGCAGTATGTCTCCTTAATTTTAATTTTGCTGCTTTAGAATAACTATCATACACGTTCTTCGAAAACGAATAATTTAGTGAATTTGTTTTTTTTTACAATAATGTATTTGATATAATAGTAATGCAATTTGTTATCATGAAACTAATTCGTGTCCGACCTAGGAATATTTCTCATGTGGATAGCATTGAAATATATGAAAAAATATAAAAATAATATAATCCAATCAGTTAAGAAATGTTTTTGAAATGTTTTTTAAATATTTTTTTTCAATTGCAAAAATCTTTTAAAAAAAGTATTTAAAAAGTATTTAAAAAATATTTAAAAAACGTTTAATTAATAGGATAAATCCTTTTTCATTAATTAAAAAGACGTTTTTGTCATTTAAAAAACATTTCTTTAACTTAAAAAAAAGTTTTTCAATGTTAAAATTATTTGAACAAAATTAGAAAAAATAATAATGTAGAATCATCCTTTTAATTTATTTTTTTATTAACAGTGGCCCTAAATTTCAGACAATTAATTTTATTAATTATTTCTAATTATATTTTAATCTTTTTCACTTACCGCGTGCGACCGGGTTTTGAACCTAGGATCTCAGGGTTATAAGTCTCGTACCTTATCTGTTACGCCATTTATAATTATCAATGCACACGATTCTTATTGTCCATATGTGATACATTTAAGGCTCCTGAATAGTCGCGGCGGCTATGTTGGAATCGTGACGTCAGAAGTGAAAAATGAAACGTTAATTTATGTCGCATGCCATTTTCGAATAAAGACAATCTGGCTGAAATGACGAGATTTTCATTTTAAAACGAGATTCATTTTAAAACACTTGTAAAAATCGACAAAAACTGTCCTTTTCTTCCTTGACAGTAAAAGGCTCGTAAAATGAACCTATATTCGGCAGAAACAATCGGTCTGACAGTTGTTGAAACGAGTAAAATATATGCTTTTACATACAAAATTCCAAGAAAAACTTTAGTTTTCATCAATAACTACAATCTTGTAAGTACGAGACAATCACATTTTTACAATTAAGCAAATAATAACGAAATGGCACACAACATAAATTTCGTCGTCAAAACGTCACTTTCCTACCATGCCTACAAGTTCAGTCATTTATCGTGGTGCGGCGCTGTAACACGAGCCCATGTACGTGTGCTCACTTGCGACACACCGAGAATTAACAAGCCAGTGAGCTCCTTCTCACATTAGTCGCTTGTTTCAAGTAACCGAAAATATTTTCTCGGCAATCTCGGCCACTCGGCGACCCTAGACATTAATAAGGAATGGGGGCATTCTAAATAACATATAAATTTTAATAAATTGCAGTAATAGCGTACCCCTCTCATTAATCCAGAATAGTATAAATTATTTTAAAATGCAACAGTTTACGAGATATTTAATTGTTTACGATTTTTCGTGCACATTACACAGTATACCTCTTCTTCATAAATTCGAGAATAATTCAATAGAATAATTCAATAGAAATAGAATTTTACCGGAAAAAAATTATAAACCAGCATTTTTCTTTACGAAAATCTCGAAAGGTCATCAGAAAAGAAATGCGTATGTTTGAAACTTGAGATTTGTGCAGTAAATATGCGAAAAAAATCGATAGTTACAAAAAGCATGTTTTTCACTTATAAAACAAAAGATATTGATTGTATGAAAAAAACTTCGGAAAAAAGTTTTATGAAAGTTTTATGAAAAATATAGGTATTCGAAATACCTACAAAAGAGATGTGGAACATTAAAGTCGATCTATTAGTTAAGTCGAAAAAAAATATAAAACATCCAAAAAGATCTTTCTTTCACTCGCTTTTTGTTCTGTTGAGATTTAACGCAAAGCTTTGAAATTATCGTAAATTACATAACAAATAAATTAATAACGAATAAATCTAGTCTTGAACGAACCTGAAATGTTCATTAGTTTTTGCAAAAAGCCATTTGTTTATTAAAAATCTGTCTGGAGAAAACTTAATTTTTTTATTTTCAAACAGTTGTACATTTATAAGGGTGATTTTTCTTCTTCAAGAGCACTTATACTTAATATCAAAATTTTTTGTAATGAACTGTTATAAAACGACTTTGAAAAGTGGGTATCTTTTTTCGTATAAAAAAATGGATTAATTTCATTAATATGCATTATATCAAATAGTCGTGCGAAGCATTCGACAGCTGACATTTTTTTACGAATTTAAAAAAATTACCCTCCGATTATTAGGAGACAAGATAATAACTTTTTTTCAAAAAATCACTGTGACTCTAATTTTTAAGATTAAGAGTTCCGTCGGGCACCAATTTGTTAAAGAAGAATTCAATTTGCTGTTAAAAAATTCTCGAATTTTTTTATACCAAAAAGTTTGTTTAAGTTTGTTTGTTTAAAACTATTAGAAAGTTGAAAAATGTGAGCGAGACAGTGCGCCGGGCGGAGGGAAGCCGGCGCGCAATCGAATGGGGAAGATCGGGCCGCTCGGCGATTCGTACGTATCTGATTTCGTGCTCTAAAATTTGCTAAATTTACATTTTCTCAGCAATAAATTAGCGTGGAAACATGATTTTTTAAAAATCTTTGGTAGCTCGACGAGATATAAGCAAATAGCTTAACCAAATGTTTCGCAAGGTAATTGTAACTATGAAGTTTTTAGTTTTTCGTTTTTTGAATTTTTAATTTTTCGATTTATTACTAAAAAATCACGTTTGAGTATGGAGTATATGTCTAATTAACAAATTTAAGTCACATTAGCTATGTTGCTTTATTTAACATGCTGTAAAAAGTGTCCAATTGGACAAATGTAATTATTAGTACTAAATTGTTTTTGTGAATTTAATTGCAGATGCAAATGTGACATATGTAAACAAATAATTAATAAGTAATTTACTAAATGTTGAATATAGTTGCAAAATATATTTTTCGTATAACACTAACTTACTTTCATATTTGCGAAAATTAGTGTTATATCTTCAACACTTACGCTAAGATGCGAATTATTTATTAATGTTATATGTATTTTACTAAAAATTTCATGGTTATTAATTACTTTGCGAAACAATTGGTTAAGTTGTTTTTTTATACCTTGTCCCAGATTTAAAAAAATTGTTTTTATATCAATTTATTGCTGAGAAAAGTTATTTTAGCAAATTTTAACGCATGAAATCAGATACATGCGAGTCGCGGAGCGGTCCGATATTCACCATTCGACTGCGCACCGGTTTCCCTCACTCCACCTGGCGCGCTGTCTTGCTCGCGTTCCTCAAATTTCGAATGGCTTTAAAAAAAAAACTTTTTTGGTAGCAAAAAATTTGAAAATTTTTTGAGCAAATTCTATTTTTTCTTGACAAATTCATGCCAGACGGAACTCTTAATCTTAAAATTTAAAGCCATAGTGATTTTTTGAAAAAAAATTGTTATCTTGGCTTTTAATAATTAGAGGGTAATCTTTCTTTTTAAATTAGTAGAAAAATGTCAGCTATCAAATGCTGCATAGGGCTATTTGATATGATGTATATTAACGAAATCATTCCATTTTTTGTACGGAAAAAAATATTCACTTTTAAAGTCTTTTTATAATAATTTAATTGCAAAAAAAATCATTTTATAACTAAGGCTTCATTTTCAGCCTGCTGATGCTCGACGCTCAATTCGAGCGTCAAACAGGTCACGTGATCAAAATTGACGAATACCTAATATAAATTTTGATCACGTGACGAAAATGACCATCAATATAAAAAAGCAGCCTAAGTGTACATAATAGCAACTCTTGAAGAAGAAAAATCACACTTGTAAATTGCTATGCGACTGTTCAAAAATGAAGAAATTAAATTTTCCGCAGACAGGTTTTTAATAAACAAATGGCAAAAACTGAACATTTCAGGCTCGTTCAGGGTTAGATTTGTTTGTCTCGTGCTTAAGTGTATGGCTACTAAATTCGCCAGACCGCCATTTCTACCATCAACGCAGAATTATTGGTACTCAGGAGCTTTAACGTAATTATATTGTGTTAACTTCTCTTCTGTGATTATTTTATTATTCCGACGTTTTTTATTAATTTGAGTTTTAGAAAATAATAACATTTTTTATAAACATTAGATAAACATTTTTATTAAGGGTTAATTGAGTTAATTGACAAGTCGACTTGTAAATTCTGCCTTATACAATCATATATATATATATATATATAAACTGACATTTATTTAATTTTCGCTTACAATAAAAAATATTATTTATATGTTACGTCACGTCGTTGTTGAAATTTTCTCCGGTTTTGAGTCTATGCATTTAAGCAATTTACCCGGGAATCGGAGATCAAGTTGTGCGGTTAAGAACGTTCATTGGGAAGTATTGGATAATTATTCGGAAAGGTAATCTTGAACCCGGTGCCAAAAAGATTACGAAGCTTATAAGCAAATTTACGGATTGGCTTTTCGAATGTCCTTGTAGTTAGGAAATGTGAAATGGCTCTTCAATTTCTTGAGAGTGTATATGCGTTCGCGAGTTGAATCTGCTGGTTTGTTTTGATTTAATAACTGCGCTAATTTTTGGAAATAAGGGAAAGGATCATGATTTAAAATAAGAACTGATTTTATTTGAAATCTTAATCTCTTCTCTCACTGTCTTCGTCCGCTTTTAGTAGACATGGAGGTAATACTAGAATTATCAATGTTCCGAAGAACTGCCATAAGACGGGGGCCACACTATTCGCAGCGATAGACAATTATGAATTCTCCGAAGAAGTATTATAAGATGGGGGCCATGCTATTGGCAGCGACAGTCGCAACAGCCCTTCGGATACTCATGCATACGTACTTGTATGTAATTGAATAAGCAGAGCAGAGATTTAGATTTCAGCCGATTCAATTCTCATTTAATAAGAAAAATAGAACAATGCGAAAAGAAATATATAGAGTGTGTTGACGAAACGCGAGGATAATTCTCACCTTGATCTAACTAATTTTCGATTATACTGGATAGGTTTCTACTTCTGCCTTTCGAATGAATTGAATGAATTAAATAAAAATGACTGCATTTTCTGCTTTTGGCAGCTCCTTTTATATTTTGGAAATGAATGTGGGAGTGTTCCTTCATCAATCAATCCTCCTCAAGATTTGGTAGAACCTATACCCTTCTTTAAGATAAGGCAGCAAGGCTCCGCGTAAGCCCTACTTCCCACTTTACAAGTTTAATAGGTAATAGTTGAGAGTTTTAATAATTTATAACAAAAATTCGGTCTTCTTTAACTAACATCCTTATGCGAGACAAATCTACTACATTCTGAATCATATCTAAAATTGGTTTAATTTTATTGAAAAAAGAAAAACAAAAGAAAAAGGTATTCATTCGCATTCGGGAAGATTTATATTTTGCTGTTAATTGCTTAATTGTTAATATACACGCTAATGTAATATACATTATCACTAATATAATGTTAATATACGCTTTTATTTATTATTTTATAGAAACGCTTCTTTGAGAGAGATCGTGAGACATTCTTTAGGGTAGATAATTTGTGTGACGCATAAAGATATATAATATAATGTGATCTATCAGTTTCATTGTTTAAATAAAGAAATTAAATGTACTCTCTTAAAAAGAGAAAAGGAATTTTCGATTTTGAAATAAAGATAAAATAGGGACGAAATATCGAGACTAAGACGAAATACTTAAAGATAAGATAAAAATAAGGTATAAATCATATATTTATAATAAGGAAAGAGGGGATTTTATTGGGATGTAACATATACAACATAAATATTTTAATGTAAATAATATTTTCCTCATTACTTTTACAATTTTGAATTTGATATTTATAAATATGTATTTATTTAGTTTTTCAAAATATAATTTTCAACATGTCACTTTTTTATTTAATTTAAAAAGGATTGTAAAAAAATATTTTTACCTTTGTTTTATATTTATTTTATATTTAATTCATATTTTTTACATTTACGTAATTAATTAGCGGTAAATGTAAAATAAATGTGAATTAAATCGAAAATAAATATTAAATAAACGTGAAAAAAAATTGGTTAATGTATTGTTGCAAATGTGACTAATAAATGTGAAATAAATGTAAAATAAATATAAAATAAATATTTTAGAAACATTCATTTAACACATAAGTTTAAATGTAAAATAAATAAATATTTTTTAAACGTTTAATAAATATTTTTTTTCTATAAATGTAAAATCAATAAAGAAAAAATACTTAAGAAACATTTAATTAATGTAGTCTGCTGATTGGGCATTATTTCAAACAAATAATTAATGTGAAATGAACATTTACTAAACATTAAATAAACGTGAAATAAATATTTCTTCTCATTACATTTTAAATGAATAAATAATATAAAATAAATATTTTATAAATGTTAAACAAACGTTTAAAGATATTTATTTCAATCTTTATTTCAAATGAATAATTAATTGAATAAACACTTTTTATAAATGTTGAATAAACACTTAAAAAATATTATTTCAAATGAATAATTAATTCTCGGTAATAATCGGTTCTCTTGATAATGTATCTTTATTCATGCGATTCTTAACTCTTTGATGTAGTGATCACAGAATGCAGTGAAGAGTTTTTTGATCATTTCTATACTTGTTTTTAGCATTGTTGTGTTATTAATTTTGACTTTTTTTAGTGCTCAGTTAGTCAATTTGACAATATGGCTTCTCAAGTTTGAAATTGAAGAGGCTCCTTTAGCTGCATTCTCTCTCTCTCTTTTTAATTATTTGTAATGTCTTTTGACATCGCTGAGGATGGATCGAACTGTCCGAAATGTCCGATCTCATCATTTTAGTTGTAAGAATTAACTACTAAATACATTGTGTAATGTATAACGCCTGAATAACTGCGTCTCATTATCTGCTCTCAATCGCTTGTTTTTTAGTTGATATTTATTTGAATAATTAATGTTAAATAAACATTTAATAAACATTAAATAACTGTTTGAAAAAATGTTTTTTCATTATTTCAAATAAGAATAGATTCAAATAAACATTAAATAAACGTTAAACATTTAAATGTTTTTTTAATCATTTATTTCAAATGAGAAATTATAATGTAAAATAAACATGTAATAAATGTTAAATAATCATTAAATTAATGAATTTTGAAAATGAATCATGAAAAATGTAAAATTAATGAGAAATAAACATTTAAAAAACATTTTTAAAATGTTGTCTGTTGATTGGGAATATGTGATCGAAAAGTAGTATTTAAATTGTGTTTTATTTGATCACATGAATTGAAAGAAACAATTTCGCTTACTTCGTTGTATATATTCGTAACATGTAATCATGGCAACGTTCGTATAGAAATATTGAAAAATTGTATGGAAGAACGATGTAATAACAGTAACATAACTATTAATGATTCAAATGTTTCAATTATAAAAAACAAATATAAGTGATACTGAAATATGACAATTCATGAAATGCTTGCCGAGCAATTGGATGTTTCTCAAGCAACCATTTCCATGCGGCTACATGCCATAGAGAAGGTTCAAAAGAAAATGGGTGTCGCATGAACTGAACGATAGGCAGATGGAGCGACGTCAAAACACATGCCAAATTCTGCTTGCCAGACAAAAAAGAAAGTCGTTCCTGCATCGGATTGTGACAGGCGATGAAAAGTGGATCTATTTTCAGAATCCTAAACGCAAGAAATCTTGGGTTGAT
>Ga0157363_1006205_pt1 | contig 11210 bp, 7 predicted proteins | sample AttsexASBM1_FD_111477 | JGI IMG/M metagenome (GOLD analysis project Ga0157363, IMG submission 111477) | Fungus gardens microbial communities from leaf cutter ant in Ribeirão Preto, State of São Paulo, Brazil - Atta sexdens ASBM1 | ecosystem: Host-associated > Fungi > Mycelium > Unclassified ...
CAGATGGCACTACAGTTAAAGTTATTTTAGAGTCCCTATAAAAGAGTCGCGTCAATCTTGTCAAAATTTTCATTGGCTTTGAAGTAAAATGGCGGAACCAATCATCAATGTTATTACATCCCTATTTTGAATATCGGCGGTGATTTAGATTTTAGAAATTGTGAGAGTAGAATTTACGTTAAATTATATAATATTGAAGTAGAATTTATGTTAAATTACAAAATATTGACAGAAGTAGATCTGTTTTCTATAGTTGAACTAGTTTTACACTTTTGGAATTAAAATAGTGATAATATGAAATAAAATAGTAAGTAATAAAATAATACTTTCATTTAACAATATTTTTGCAATATTTTTACAATAAAATGTTGTCTTGCTATACTAGTAATTTAAAACGCCCTTTCTGACAATGTTTTAATCATGTTTTAGTCATATTTTTTGCGAAGAAGACGTTAAAATTATATGATTGGCATGGTTAGAATGTCACTTTCGACGCTTTTCTACTACATAATATCTGTATCTTTTATATATTTTTAATTCGAAATCTTTACAATAATGTATAAGCTTACCTATTTATAATTTTGATGTATCTAAAATAATTTCATCATCTTTATTAATCAAAGCTTCCACCATGATTTTATGCTTTACGTAGAGAGAGGTCTAGAGCCTTTCTCTAATAGAGTCCTTGTTGAGACGCCATTTTATCTCACATTGACGCGATTCTCTTATAGGGACTTTAAAGGATCCTCTACATAAAAGTCGTAGACGATCATGGAGTCTTAAATCGTAAGAAATCAACCAATCACAATCAAATATAAGGAAAATATTTGATTAGAATTGGTCAGTTTCCTACGACTTAAAACTCCACCGTCTACGACTTATATGTAGAGGACTCTTAAATTATTTTAAAGCCACTAGATTTATAGTACCGCAAACTCGCATCCATTTTGACGAAACGCGGCAATTTCGAATTTATGTATTTGTATACATATATTTTATTTGAAAAAATAAAGCCAGTTAAATATGTAGATCAATGTTTTTTAATTATAATTAGTTTATTCATAAACAAAAAATATATATCAATGCTTAATTTATATGTTTTTTAGTTCAATATTGATTTATTTGTGTAGAAGTTAGTGCATGAAAGTGCACGAAAGACATATAAGTACAGTTTAAAAGATAAACCAACCATCATGTTTGAAATCTTGTATTATGCACTTCTGCCATTTTGATGCGACATTTCTGAAATCAATTGCGGTATTTTGAGAGCTTTTCAGCAAGAGACACAAGAGTCATTATTCATTCTGTCATTATTCAATAATTTCAATAGAAAGTAAGAAACAAAAACAGAATAATTCTGGTGTTGAAAGTTCTTTTTATAAATCTAATGATTTTAAGTTATTTGTAGGTTGTAAGTTATTAGAATTTATTCAAAATAATAATACGTTTGTACACTCTGATTAGTTAACAGGCTTTAAAGATCTCAGTTTTCTCAAAAAACCAAAATAATTTCTAATGAACGAAACTTAAAAGACATCCAACTCGTAATTGGCTAAGTGGATCCAGTTCTGCCACTTTGACAATTTCCGGCAGAGCCGCCACATTATTTCGAATGAAAATGGCTATGTTCAGCAGAGGAAGCAACTTTGCACAGTTGTACGATTTTTTTATTTGAATATAAAATTGATTTATACATTTAAATCCAGTGAGAAACTAAGAACAAAATCACATCAAAAAATTTTGCAGTAATCGCAAAATATTTTTTCTGTTGAATGCAGTCAATAACTAATTTCTAATCTCAGGAGAAGTATTTTTATTAAACCTGAGACATAATTGAAAAACACAAGCAATAAGAATAAGCAATTACAGATTTCAATAAGAACTGTATATTCTGGTCTACATAGACCGGTATCCATAAGCTGGAAACCATAGTCCGTTCTAGTCTCAAGACAATCTCAAGCAATGTCAAAATGCTAATACGATCTCATTGATTCATGATGTCTCTGAAGCACTAGTTTAAGACCATCTCAAATCTTGAGTAACATCTATGGATTCCACCATAGGCTAGTATTCATAGTCGAATTTTATTTCAAGATCATCTTAAATAATATCTTAAAACGCTAATGCGACCTTCTGGCCGGTATTCATAGTCGAATTTTATATTTAAGACCATCTTAAGTACAGTTTTAAGATGAATCAATCAGAGGACCGCATTAGCGACTTAAGACATTATTTAAGACGATCTTAAAATAAGAACTGATTATGAATACCGGCCTCTAATTGGTTCGTGACATTTTAAGACTAAACTTAAGACGGTCTTAAATATAAAAATCAACTATGAATATCGTCCTGTATTCATAGACAGTTAATATATACTACACCAATTAAAATAATTTTTCGATAAACCTTAGAACTTTCTCGTGCATACAAATTATATATTATCAATGTAAAAATTTAAAGAAATGTCAATTTGATAAAAATGATATGTGTACACTGAAAAAAAAATTATTATAATAAATTTTAATAAATATTTCTTTGCATAATCCTAGCGAAATATTTACTTACGGTAAATAAATATTTAGATAAATGAAAAAAAAATGATAGTTAATTCAAATTGATGGTTTTGTATTTAATAAATATGTGTTTAACATTTAGTAAATATTCCGTGCTAGGACTATTAAAAAAAATATTTATCAAAATTTAATAAATTTTTCTCTCAATGTAGAACTTTGTTTCTATCTATTTGGAAATATAATAAAAATAATATACTCTTATTTATAATAAATATATTTTATTTTTTCTCTTCTTTTTCTGGCCTTGATGTTTGTTTTATGATGATAGAATAAACTGTAATTTGGATTAAAAGTTACAGGATCATTGTCAGAGAAAAGATGCAACGCGACAACAAAGGCAGCATGTTGCGCCTCATAACATTGCATTGAACATTAGGACATGATCAGTTTAAATGGATAATTTACGATTTAGAAAAACAAATACAATTAACTGCGCCTAACAATATCTAAACTGCGACTGTTTTCGCAAAGCATTTTTTGACATTTGATTTAATCAATACAATAGACAATTAAAAATAGAAATCTTAAATAGAAATGCGATATTTGAACGTATCAAATTGCGATGACGGACCGTCATCGGATGCAACGGATACATTTTATCTAACGTAACAATTATGTATTGCGCTGCATCGCTGGTCGTTGTCACGATGCTTCGGATCGCTTATAGAGTGAGACTTATAGACTAGTATCGATTACGCACAGAGCTACTAATTTAATATCGGGATCGAACGTGTAGTCGCTGCAGTTCCGTGTTGTCTTGCACGTTGTCTCAGTATTACTGTGCCGCGACCGTCGGCTGGACGTGTATTCCTGTAATTTTTAAGAAGAGACATGTGGGGTCACATATCAATCTCGATCGCAATCCTGCTGGTGTCGTTGCTCTATCATTATCACTTCAGCGAGCCGGCCAGCGTTATTATTTATCCCGAAACACATTATGATTACATTGTCGGTGAGTTAACTTCTCAGTTTATGTTTATTTTATCATCCGGCACCTTTGTTTCGTGGCAACTCTTTCCTCCTTCACTTCGTTCTTCGAAATATACGCAGCATCGATTTTTAATCAAAAAGGATTAGTATAAATCGCATTGTGCTTAATAGATGTCTTCTAGATGCTTCAGATAAAATAGACAGAAAATACAATACGATTTCACACTCTTTTTCTTAACAAAATTTGAGACATAAAATTACCAATTGAGATATAAAGTTATTAATTGTACATTACCCTTTGAATCCTGCTTGTTTTATATTTCTGATTTAAATTTTCATATCTAAAATTTACTTTAATAAACGGCTGATGTTTTATATTATCGCTAACATTAATTTTTTGCGACAATGAGAAAAAAACCACTCGAATTTTACATTTAATCTAATTAATATAATAAAAATGGTGCTTCTCGTTGTTGCGGGGTTTAAGTTGGCGCTGGTACGTCTGGCTGCGTGATTGCATCACGGCTCTCAGAAATGTCGAACGTGACCGTTTTGCTCGTGGAAGCCGGCGGATACTTTGGATGGCTATCGACTATGCCGCTCTTAGCGCCGATGATGCAAGGCACTGAGGTCGATTGGGCCTTCCAAACGGAACCGCAAGTCTTCTCGTCCCGAGGGCTCTATGGCTATGTAATTAAAGTTCAATCCTTCGATGAAGGAATTTCCGTTTCGCGAGAACGATTTCTGTAGAAATTTGCTACTACATATCTATATATGTAGTACTACGCTATATCTTTCATAAAATGAAAATGTGGCACATTTCATGCGTTGAATAGAAATATCAATAATAGTATTAATCTTTAAATGCCTCACTACAGGAACAAAATATTGATGTTTTATAGTATACCCAACTCAATTCGATTGCTTCAATTGCTTATAACTTTCATAAAAATAAACAGAATATTTTTTTTCAATTGAAACGCCTGACATTAAGGAACATAACGACATTAAGCAAATATATGTCTTTATTAATAAAAAAATAGTTATAAGTAATGAAAAAATATTAAAAAATATACATTGGAAAAAGTCGGATATATCAGAAAGGCGTTTAAGTGTTAATCTAAAAGATTTTATGTCACGTTTCATATGAAATATCTTTTTTCGTACAATGCATAAAATGAATATTCCAAATATTCGCACTTCCGTTTGGAATGGCGTATTTTTAGCGTAGCAAATTCCTTCATTGGTTATATTTAGAGACAAAACTTTCCGAGGGGAAAAGGACTTGGAGGGAGCGGGCAGCTTAATTATCTCGTTCACTCCTTCGGGAGACCTGAGGACTACAAGAGATGGCCGAAGGGTTGGTCGCACGCTGACCTGCTCCCCTACTTTCAAAAAGTGTCCGATATTATGAACATCATCCCGATGCCGGAGGAAGAATACCTAACGAAGGCCTTCGTCCTGGCTGAGGAATCATTAAAGCTGGATAACATATCCTTGCGGAAAGCGATGTATACCGCAAAAAAAGGATCCAGATGGAGTACTTATCACGCTTATTTACAGAAGGCTTGGAATCGCAAGAATTTACATATCATGATGAATACACTCGTTGCCAAGGTCTTCATATTTTTATTTTATGTATCATGCTAAAGAAAACAATTTTCGATAAATCTTTTTTTTCGAAAATATACTCCATTCTCCTTTTTATAGAAGATCAGAAGATTAAAAATTAGGATTGAAAATAATTATTTTTATAATAGTTTTTTTATTTAATTATTTTATTTCTATAAATATATATTTTTGATGTTTCGGTTCGAACGTTATAGATACTTTTCAAGAATAACAAAGTCGATGGCATTAAAGTGATATATAAAAATGGCTCTATCGGGAGAATCGGTGTGAGAAAGGAGATAATTCTTTGCGCGGGCACTATCAATACTCCGCAGTTACTTTTGATTTCCGGCATAGGACCTGTCAACGAATTGAAAAAGCATAAGGTGATAAATCAAATTATTAAATTGTCAAACTTTTCGATTTCAAGTAAAATAATAAATTCGATCTCTAGATACCCGTAGTGCAAGATCTTCCGGAGGTAGGCCGGAATTTGTTTGATCACCTAAACGTACCCGTTTACGTGAATCTACGGGAACGAGTCAGTATCACGCTTGTGAAGCTACAAACTATACCTGAGGTGTTCAATTATTTCGCCTTCGGAACCGGTAAACGCGCTAGTAACGACGCTTGTCATTTACTTGCGATGCAGACTCACTTTATACGGCCGACGTTGTAATCTTGTCATATATTTTTTTCTCCATTGCATGTCAAAGGATGGTTGGCCACTAACGGCGTAATGGGATTGGGGCGTGCTAATAACAGTGGCCTCCTCCTCTTCGGAGTGGCGTCCACAGAGGAAAAATTGCTGAAGGCTATCTCAAATTTCGAGACTGAGGTGAATGAACCACCCACAGCAATAATATATTTGGACTTTAACTAAAATAACATATCATAGTCATTGCGACAAACAACCGTACTTTTCGCGCGCGATTATAGCGCGATTAAAAAAAAATTCTATTCATAACAATTATTATTTACAATAATTTAATGATTATTATTATATCAATCAAGAAAAATTAATCATTGTTCATTAGACGTTCAGGTCGCTATTTCCATCGTATAACGACAGTAGGCACGAGGGATTTATTTATCTAGTTACGTGTTTGCAACCGAAGAGTCGTGGAAGCATAACGTTGAGATCAAACAACATCCACGATTCTCCAAAAATTAATCCTGCGTACCTTCAGGATCCCGACGATGTCATGTGCACCTATCGAGGTAAAAATGACCATTTCACTTGCCACGATAAATTTTACTCTCATTAAAGAAATAAATTGTAGAACCTATTTCTTCTTCTTTTGCGTGATTTAAATTGACGATAATTAATTTTGACAATTATTCGCTAAGCTATAAACCTCGCCCTGGAGACTCTCAATACGAGACTTTTTCGCGAGTACGGCGCGAAAGTCCACGTCCCTGATTTCGAAGAGTGCCGTCATTTGCGACAAAACTATTGGGATGTCGATTATTCGGAGTGTGTTATGAGAATCGCAGGACTCACGAGCCACCATCCATGTGGCACTTGCAGGATAAGTGCGGAGGATGATGCGGTTGTAGATGAGGAGTTAAGGTAAACGATAGATAGAGCAAGGATGTGTTAAAGGATGACATTTGAGATGAGAGTGAGTGGAATAATTGTGATAAAATTATAATTACGTTCTCTAGGGTAAAAGGCGTGAGTGGATTAAGGATAATGGACGCCAGCGTAATGCCATCTCCAATTTCTGGGACGCCAAATTCAGTTCTCGTCGCGATGGCCGAACGTGCGTCTGATATAATTTTAGATCGCTTGTCTAAATAATATTCGAGATTAATTTTATAACATATAATATATTGTTGTAAAAATAATAATATTCGCAAGTCACGCACTCATTTGTGATTACGATTTGTTGTTTGATTATTTTTGGTTTTTGGATTAGGGAAAGGATATCAGGAAGCAATTAGGTCGCAAATGAAAAGAAATCCATGGTGCTCCAAGTTTTTTGTAATTTATAATTAATGGTAAAGTTTTCTTTTGTTTTACAGTAATCGAACAGTTATTAATCTAATTAAATTTCGATTAATTTTTATACAAACAAAAAGGGTGAGTTACACTCAACGGCATAGTCACGAAACCCTGCCATCTCTCGTTCGCGCTCGGAGTGTAAAGAAAAAAAGAAACTTGTATTTTTTTTACATGCTCTCTCTCTCTTCGAAGGATTTCTTTTAACTCCATTTTTCCTATCCAGGATCGTTTTGCGATGGCAGAGTTTCGGCATTCTTCCTATTCCACTTCCGCGTTTTGCCACTTTCCTCTCTTTCGCGCATATCCGCAAACACACACGCACACATACACTCTTCCCTCTTGTGTTTTCCTTTCATCGGTTCTCGTTTTTCTCATGCGAATTCGTATTTGATTCTTTTCGCATCGATCTCTTCCTCGCAGACATTTACACACACACACTCACACGTACCTGTGTCGCTTCTTATAAATAAAATAGTTCGATAATAACCCGCGAAGTTTCGTATTTTCGAAAACGCAACTATGCCCATGCGCGCACCTTGCTCGTGCCGCAGATTAACGAGCCCGATTTCGGTGCCTCGCATCTATCTCTTCTTTCTCCCTTCCACCCCATATACAGCAATAATTACGTAACGTAAACTTAATCTCTCAACTTAAAACAAAAATTGGTAACCACGTATTCGCGGCGCACGCCGCGAGCCTCACGCTTACCCCGGAAAACTTTCTCGACAGGTTTCATCCGCGCGAAGGGATGAAAAGAATCCGTAGGTGTCAAGTGACATCCTTCTCGTTGATATCGTCGTCTGGCGACAAGTATTCGTGCCGAATCAAGAAATCGAAGTGATTCGCGTTAACCTCGCTCGGCTTTACATAAGTCTATTTAATTGGCGAATTCGATTATGTGCGTTTGCGGTTCAAAGCGAGATTTTGTAGCCCCGGAAGGGGCAACGCTCGATCGCAATAAGGTCGACTCAGACCAATGTGAAATACGCGGGAAAACGCTTGCCGTGTGATTTTTCGGGCCCTGCGTCATTTCCGGCGCACGGAAGAAGCTCGCCGAACGTGCACCGCGCCATCAGATAAACGCATAAAACATTTTTTTTTTCTTTGTCTTCTTTTTTTTCGTTTTCGTTTTTGCTTTACTATAGGTAGAGTTTGCTTCAGCTCTCGAAGAGTGTGCAGTCGCATCGCGGGACCACGACGACGGGGGATCACTTAAGATCTAAACAAGTATTCCTTAATATTAGATATATAACTATCTATTTATATGTATTTATATATATATTTTTTCATATATATATATTTATATTAAAAAATGAATGTACTCTCTCTCTCTTTCTCTTTCTCTCTCTTGTTATTAATATAGGGATAGATTATCAATTAATTTGTAATTGCGTGTAACATAGACGCGTCCAGCGCATAGAAACATAAATAAATAAATATAAACGGATGTATTTACATTATACTCGGGTAGAAGAGGGGGAGGGGTATGTGATATCGGAAGGTTCGATGGGCATATATATGTATATATATATATATATATATTCCCTTCTCTATTTCTCTCTCTTTCTTTAAATATATATGTATATATATGTATATTTATGTATACTCTTATAAGATTTGCTGTTACTCTGTGATGCCGGCATACCTACGACTTCACTTAAATATGCGGCGATGATGGAGAAAACGAAGAACGAAAATAATACTTCGCGGAAACAGAGAAATCGGAGGAACCGTAGGTAATGCGCGTACTATGTATATATATATATATATATATATATATATATATATATATATATAGATACGGAGTCTGAGGTAGAAGCGGTTTCATATACTTATCAATATATTATATGATTGTGTGCATTTGTTTATTTATGTGTATGTAAGCACTGGTGAAGTCTGATCGATATTCTCCGAGTACTAGGTAAACAATTCGCGTCTAACAACTCAAAAAAACTCACGTTTTTCCGCCGACGTGGAAATAAAATAAAATGATAAAGAAAAAAACAGCGATAATTAATCAAAGAAGGAACGATTTTGCTGACGGTGATTCTCGCGTCCACCGAGACGAAACGGAAAGCAAAGTAAAACCCTAATTTGCGTCTATGTTGTACGGAATTTCCTTTCATTATTACGTTTTTTTTTTTAAGTAACCATATTACTTTCTATGTATATATTAAAGAAAAGAAAACATAAACTCGGTGGGATACAAACGTGCCTCGTTTGACCAAACAGAAATTGATGAACAATCGGTTGCTGCTACGAAAGGAGACAATTAACATCGCTGGACGAGAAACAGTTTAAGAGTCAACGAAAAATAAAGACAGAAACATAAAACGTAAGGCAATAAGATGTAAGCAGTAAACGAATTAGTCATTCGCAATAAAGAACGTAAGGCAATAATCTTACGTTTCTTTACTGGCCGATTTGGCTTACCGTTTATGGCTCAAATTTTTTACTTAAATATATATATTGTAGCAACGAGAACATTTGCACACGGTTTAACGTATGGGAAAGGATTCGCATAAAGAACTCGAGAGAAGCGCGTGGACTCGTTATATGCCTGTATTTATGTTATGCGTAACTATGCGTCTTTCGACTTCGGTCGTGCGGGAAAATCACGAGAGAGATATCGGCAATGAGTCCGATAATTTCTAGGAATGCTCCGTTTCTCTAAAAAAATCGATTTCCTCCCAAACGAAAAGTTATTTTTAACTGATTTTTTGTGCGAAAAATCGATTTTTCTAAATAAAAGGGATTACTTTAGATCGATTCTTTCTAAAGAATCACTTCTTTTTTTTATCAAAGAGATCGGTTTCAGGCCTATCTTTTGTAAAAATCGATTTTTAGCTAATCAATTCGGAGATCATACATTCCTAGACTGATTTCCATGGCGAACGATCAAGGATTCGCGGTTGTGAATTTAACAAAGCGTTTGACACCTGGCGATATACATCGGAGAGAAGAGGTCTTTTAACGAACGAACACACCGACACAGTCCCTACTATACACTCAACTATTGCATCGCTTGATTCATTGATTTATGTTTATTAAGAACCTTATAGACTATTATACTTTGTAGTTTGTACTTGGTTTTCATATTCCTGAGAGAAAAGGAGTACGCGGCGCGCCGTACGCCGTCGACATTTTTCTGGAGCGGAAGGATGCTTGCTCGATCATTAACAGCTTTTCTACTATGTTTTTTTTTTCACAATCTTCTTCTTTATTCCTTTTTCTCCCCGAAATGAGAACGGCGGCGGCGCGACGCGACGGTCCTATCCGATCTTGCAAACTATCGCTTTACCATGTTATACACAGAGATTTTTTTTTTTTTTTTTTTCATAAGCTTCATTCTGTGCGCACCCTGTATGTCGTGTGTGAGGTAGCATTTGTACTAGTGTGTGACAAAGTATTGTGATCCGTTATTGCGGCGGCCGCGGGCCGTTTATTCGAATGCGATCGGCGACGAGGCTAGCGGAGGTCCCGGCCCGGCCTCTGTGGCAGTGTTCTCGCATACGTCGCCACGATGAGAGGTCAGTCTTATTGTGTTGATAAGATAAGGAACGGGGAACACGAGATAGGCGCGGCGCGCGACGTCCCATTGTCGCGCCTCGGGAGTACAGACACGGATACTCCGGGCGTCGCGGCGAAACGGTTCGCCGTCGACGCATTAACGTTTTAACTCGATCGCGACGTTACGGATGGATCCATGTCGACGTTGAGATATACAAGGATACGGCGAAATCGTTCATCGTGATCGCGTTGGACTCCGTGAGCGGAGGCCGATCGCGCGGAACGGTCCTCGACGACGAGCTCGTCACCGATTCGGCCACGCGACGCACTTGGTTCTCTCTCTCTCTCTCTCTCTCTCTCTCTCTCTCTCTCTCTCTCTCTCTCTCTATGTGTTTACCTATATAATTCTTCTTTTTTTTTCTCTACAGCGTGTATAGTAAGTTTACAAAATCCACACATCCTGTCTGTTCTGTTTGTTAACCCTTAAACATTACGTTTACTTTGTACTATAAGTTGCAGCCGGGAAACGAGCCGCTCGTTCCCCGGACGTTCGAGGTCCCGCTTTGCGACATCGCTAC
>Ga0157363_1006206_pt1 | contig 11209 bp, 9 predicted proteins | sample AttsexASBM1_FD_111477 | JGI IMG/M metagenome (GOLD analysis project Ga0157363, IMG submission 111477) | Fungus gardens microbial communities from leaf cutter ant in Ribeirão Preto, State of São Paulo, Brazil - Atta sexdens ASBM1 | ecosystem: Host-associated > Fungi > Mycelium > Unclassified ...
AAATCGATGTTGAAATCATCGTATGATTCGACATCAATTTGATGACTTATTTCTCACTGTGGATAATATTTACTTTTCAAAAATAAAATTAAAAAAAAATATTTTCTCTGTACGAATACTTTTGTACTCATTGTATGTATACAAGAATTATTTAATAAGTCTTGTATATTTGTTAAAACGATGAAAATTAATCCGAGATAAAAATTCGTGAGTAATAAAAGATCGAAGACTCATCGTGTGTACTAAGGATTAATTAGATATCGATATGTGACTCGTGTCGAGTCGAACGGCATCGAAGTGAAGTTAGCCAGCAGCAGTTTTTCGACACGTAACGACCATTTCGGGCATTGACGAAGTGTCGTAGCCAGGGGGAGGATCGATGTCGATGCCGAGTTGGACGGCGTCGCGACGCGTTCGATTGGTAAATACTCTCGTAATTAACTCTTGTCTTTTAATATTTGTGATCCGTATGATATAAATTCGTAGCTCGAGCGTGTGTGTGCCTGCATAGTGATTCGTTATAAAACGCGCTCCGAGATTTATTCGATCGAAATCCATCGCTTTGAAATGCTCGGCAAAGCGACGCGGCGACGGTCATATTTCCGGGGATATTGCATGCCGCGAATATTTATCTTTAATTTCAACCATATATTTGTTCGCACTCGCATATTTGTTCACTTATCTTGTAATGCGACGTAATAATCGCGAGTTTAGACCGCGAGCGTATATATATATATATATATATATATATATATATATATATGTATGTATATAGTATATATATTCGTATAATTCAAAGCGCAGCTAAGAGCAACAGATGTAATCACTGCTACGCGACGCGACGGGCGGCAAGCCTGTGGTATGTGAAGTTAGCCGTGCGTATCTATTCTCGCGCGTATTCTCTCCGCCATTTTGGACTCCGCCACGTTGGTTGTGTTAATTTGCAAAGCGTCGCGTAGCAGCGATTAAACGGCAAACGGGGATACAAATAGCTTAACACTCAAAGTTGCACGCGTAGACAGAGATGACACGAGAAGGAATGAGAAGACACGAAGAAAGTATGGAAAAGGTATTTTGTGGCGTACACACATCGAGCGGACCGCAATTTTGGAAAGGTAGGAAACGTCTCTCGCGTTACTCTTCTCATCGCAAAGTGCTCGTCGAGTACGGGATGATATTAGGAGTGCCGTGCAAAGTTCCGCGCGATCGTCTTGGTGATTAATACGATCGTAATTAACCTTGTTTCGGGAGTGAGCGTCGTGTGAGTGCCACGAAGGAGCTGAGACGTGGAGGCCTGGGTGAGGTATCGGGTGACGGCGGAGCAAACATGAGGTGAATAATTTACCCGTATTTAATTATCACTTATCTATATATTGTTTATATCATTTAATAATATTTATCTGTATTTGTGCGTCACCGGAATTAATGTATCATATGTGCGCAATGATTATCTTTTGAAATGTGGCATACATTGGGCATTGCAATAATTTGAATTTATTTGTATTTTACAGATCGACGTATTTCAGCTCCGCCGCTGCGCATCGTGCTGGTGAGTAAAAAATTGAATTTCATGTTTTGGTTTGAGGCAATGGATCTATGAGAATTATATCGGATGACATGAAAAAAAAATACATATATAAAGTTAAGAGCACGAAATATTGTATATAGATAATAACGTTTTATGGATCTTATTGCTTTAAAATGGACGGAGGGTAAAAAAATTAGTAATATTTAATTCTGGAATCAATATGATAATATATACCGTTCAACCAAATTTATAACATTTTTATCAAGTGTTTTTCATACAAGGAAGATTTTTAATAATAAAATTGAAAAGAATCCATGGATACAAAATATTAATAACGTCATTTGCGAATAGAAAACTTAAAATATATATTTAATTAAATTAAAAATTTTCGGATATATTTATAGATTATTATATTAATGAAAAATGAAAAAGAAAAAACAACATAAAATTAATAATAAAATAAATAAATTATTTATATTTTTTAAATGTAGGTAAAATTTTTACCTAAGTTTCCTTATAAGAGATGTTCGTACTTTAACGATCGTTCGATCAATATTTCGACGAAAATCATAATAAATATTAAATTAAATGTTTATTTTGTATGTGAAATAAAAATATATTGATATTAATATAATACTTCAAAGAAATATTAATATTAATTATTATTATTTATACATGATACTGTAATGCTTTATTTTTTCCTTCCATCCATTCCCACAGGCAAGTATCTCTTTAATAGAATTTCAAGCTTGGCATATCTGTATTCTTCCAGGATTAAATATTGTATGAACTGATGCCATAAAATAATACTTGGAGATTTTTTCCAATAAGCAAATACAGAAAGAAGAATGGAAAATATTTCAGATTCATCAAATTGATTTATTTAAAATTTAATTATTAATTATGTTTTTCTTATACTGCAACTTTATTTTAATTTTTGTAGCGCAGTCGTGTATATTTATGAATTACTTTATTTGAAACAAAAGTAAAGTAAATGTAATAATTATTTTGCCGTTTATAAATATTATTGTATATTTTGTAACAATCGTACAATTATTAATGCTGTTCAGAGGTTTTGCATGAATAATTATTTTGTTTTTCAACTGAATACTGCAGTTTCAGTTAATTTTTAATGAGAACAAAATCAAAATTTGACTATGAAACGTCGGTTCTTTTAATACATAAAATTAATTCTTAATACGTATTTCATCATTTGATAATATACTGTGAATACGCGTAGGGATTTATTTTGGGATTTTGAAAAAGATTACAAATAGTCTTTATTAAAATATCGGAAGCAGTTGAGAAAGCTCGGATGACCGTCAAATAAGTTTGTATCGTGAAGATATATTAGTAGTGATTCTGTATTCGCCAAGTTTTGAACTAGTTACGCGTACTAGATTATAGGGATTCGCAAAGGTTCAAGTAGAAAGAGGACGACAGACTAGCAAACTTCCGTCTATAACGGTTGCAACACACATTAATCGTAAGTTTAGTGGATATGTCTATAATTCTATAGAGATGTCAGTTCACGGTAACGGCTTTGCGAAAAACTAGAATATTTATGAAATATTAGAAAAACGTTAAAAAGACCAAAATGACACTAAAGATTTAAAACTTCGATCATTAAAATTTGTTTTTATTGGAAATCCGATTGTAAAATGTTTGTAAAATTTGCATATAATTATATCGTTGTACAAGTATCGCCGACGTTTACATATTATATTTGCCCTAAAAAAATATCGAATTTTTCACTCGAACACCTTTTCAGCTTTTGTACATGTCAATCAACGGCACGTACGACAATCGCTGCGATAGTTCGGTACCGTGCAATAATTCGCAATATTGAATGGAGCAAATACAAACGAGAAGTCAGGGCGAAAGGGTGACTATATCCCCCTTCCTCCACTCCACCTGCACTCATACTCCCATGCGTTTCCCGTAGGAGCAGTTTTTGCCGGGGAATTATTGGTTTATACGAGCCGGATAAAAATACGCGACAAAGGCAAAAGTCCCACACGAGTCAAGGTTTATATATGCATTCTCGAATATGTACGTGTGTATCTCTACACATACGCGCGTCATTTAGCTTCTGTTTCCCATTCCCGTGACTTCTCTGGAGTTGTCAGTGCCCGGCGATATCGATGGGGGAGTTTTGTCGACGGTTAATTGAAATTAATGGTTCGCTTTGAAAAGTGAAAGAGAGGGAGAGAAAGAGAGAAATATGTAGAAACTGAAGTAAGTCACCGCAGCTTTCGCCGCTATGGGAGCTTTCATCGTTAAATACGGCTGGGGATAATTTCTTCCGTTTGAATTATTATTTATTACTATTAACGTGTTATAAAAAACCATCGCCGTTTGCACGTGAAGATTAAAGAAACTCTATTCGATTCGCGCTATTAAATACATCACTTTGATCGATAAATCATCCCTCACACGCTCTGATTCGATTATAATCTTTATATAACTCTTCCGGTAAATCTGAACTCGTGACCTGTTCGTGAGCAATTTGACTGATCGCAAAGGGAATGAAAGCAGGAAACGAGTTATTTCATCAGGTCGTTTCGATGGCTGACGATAGCAAGATAACAGAACTTATTTCTGCATATATTTTTGAAATATCGTCGTGATTCGTAGCTTGAATTTGAACGTACGCATTATTATTATAATATATTTATTTAACGAAAGATAAAATTAAAGCAAAATGTTATTTGTGTAACTTATTGAAAATGAGTTGTGGTTTAATTATTATTTATATTCACGGAAAGAACGGTTTTGCTGAAATATCTAAACATTTAGCTAAATGCGGATCAGAAAATAATTTTGTTGGTCAAATAATTAATTATGTAGAGGACATTATTCATTTAATTTGTCCACTTTTCGATTACTTGATGTTCATATTTAGAAGATATCAGATATTTGGAAAAAAGTATCATGCTGATAATTTATTGCAATTTCCACGATATTTCGTGTTCTACTAGAGAATTCTGTGCTGTACAATCATTTTTAACAAAATTCCAATTGCAATTGTTTCAATTTTGAGTTTTAATATAAAAATGTGAAACTTTTTTTTATTTTTATAAAAAACTATAAAATTATAAAAGAGCTACTGGAACTGTAATTACTTTTTTAATATTAATAAAATGAAGTACTAACTTCACGGATGCTCAAAATAGGAACTGTGAAATTAGCACATTTTAGTAATATAAAAAAAATGAGTTCAAGTAGCACACACACACACTCTCTCTCTCTCTCTCTCTCTCTCTCTCTCTCTTTCTCCATAGTTCTACAATATTTTATAAAAATAAAAAAAAGTTTTGTATTTTTTTATACTTTTATTTTTTAAAAATCAAAATTGAAAATATCGCGTGTTAACTTTGCAAATATGACACTTCCTCTTTAAAGTACAAAAAAAAAGATAAATATTTTGACAGATCCTGCTCTACCAATTAAATACGTAATTCGGAAACAAAATTTCATTAATTATTAATTTTAATAGACTTTAAATGTATAGATGGTAGAAAAATAGCGATTTCGATAACCTGTTTAGGTGTTTATGATCGCGCCTATCACATTTCCGATCTAGCTTGGAATAATGGCTGAAAAACCATTCGCATGCCTGCGTAACTATAAATAATCGTCGACGTCGATCTCGGGCGATGATTTATGGTTAATTCGACTGAATTTCCCTGGCGTGTGAATATGTGCGCGACACGCACGTATAACGCACACGGGCTTATGTAGGCATCTCGGCCAGTTTTTACAGTGATTGTAACTGCCAGTCATACCTGATCGAATGCATTTTGCAAAGATTTATCGCCCGCGAGTTTTCACGCTATTTTTGTTATTGTACGTACGATATGTAGTAAAATCTTCCGAAGAACAATTGAAACAAATTCAACGCCCATCTATATTATTTATCGGAAATTTCATTTAACTGAATTGCAAAAGCGTCGTATTGTCTCGATAAATTTTGGATTACATACGGATTATAATTCGTTTTTATCTGTGCGGAATATTGTTTTTTTCGCACAAGGTGACGTTTATAAACGGAGATCGGTAAAATTTTATTCATCAAAAACAATATCATTCAAATTGTAATAATTTCATGATCGTAATTTGATTGACTCTAATTGATAACGAATATTTACGAATGAATGATCCAACAGTTTCGCGATCATCTAAAATTAAAAGTCTAAAATTTACATGTAACAAAATAAATGCAACGAATTGTAAATTTAAGCTTTTAAATTTTAACGAATTACAGCTCATTAATATTTTGCGGTTGTGCTTCTCCTAAAATTACTTTTAAATGGCGTGCGCCGTATTGTTGACCGAAGCTTTTTAATTAGTTTATGATGAAGCACTTATGTTGTGTGGGTTGGTGATTTAATTAAAATGAAACACCCGCGGCGATTTCTGTAAGCGACTGTCGATTGATATGCAGTCAGACTTGTGAACATGTTTCCTGAGAAAGAAATAAAAAAAAAGTCGACAGATTCATCGAACTATCACTGGCAGTCTCTTTGCGATCCCTTTCGTTCGTCTTTTCTTTTATCTCTATAATTCTCCTATATATCTCAATTTAGACTCTCCGTACGACAAAATCTGAGCAATTACATTAGGATTGATGACGGATGATCGCCGCGTTAAGAAAAAATATATCTGAACTATTAGTAATTAGTTGGAACAAGAGAGTTTCTCATGATAATCAAAGTGGAAAAGGGGACTTAACTTGAAATGATATTTTGAGTAAAACTCTCGTTAAAAATCTCGTTTTTAAAGAGAATAAAATAAAGAACACGCTTCTTGTCCTTTGTGCGTTTAACTTTTCTCTATTGATTTTCGAAGAAGAAAAAGTTAGTTGTTATATCTGAATAAAAATGCAGACATTAAAAGCGAGTTACAGGCGAACGAACGACAGGTTTAATAAAAGAGAAAATGAATAGTTTGTATGCTTTCTCGGATTTTTCTTTTTTTTTTTCTTTGTATCTTAATGGATATCAAGGAAACTTATGCCATCTTTTAAAAAAGATATTGCTAATATAATTTATTTTTATTATTTTTATTATTTTGCAACAGTACTGCAATTTTCTGTTGTGTTAAAAACAAAATCATATTTTTCTAGAGAAATTTACACATACTGGATGGAGGTGAAATAAAATTTTGAACATTATAAAAAACAAAGCGGAATTTTGCAGCTTCCAAAAAATGATTTTGGAGAAACCTAACTAATGATCCCGTTTGTCGATTGTGTTGCCTCGATTGTTCACCGTCTCAATTATTCTAACCGCAATGCGCAAAAAGCTCTAACAGCTAATTACGTGATAACGCGGGTTACCATTTACGCGGTGCGTACCTTCGCGTTTGCCCGTCTTTCGGGGTTTCACAAGTTTCCGGTGGTGAGATTCGCTTTTGCCAACAAGTATAATTACTTGTACTCTAATTTTGATTCACGAGCTGTCTACGTTGCATTCTCGCCAGAAATACCTGACGGGCAAAAATTTCAAAGACTGCTAACTCACACTTCTTAATGAAGGAAAATATCATAATGTTAGTTTTAGGATGTAAAAGTGCATAATCAGAAGAGAAAAATTCTTTCTAAAGGTGAATTGACCGTATTTATGTAGAATAGAATGTTCTTAAGCTTCAATTACAATCTTTGACAACTTTTTTATGAATAATCTTATCGAAATTATTAGAGAAAAATTCTAATTCATTATGAAGATTTTTTTTTGTGTAAATTGAACTATTCAAGAAGCTAGATAAATGACAAAAACTTAAATCGATTTAATATCGGATAGACTTTTAATAGAATTTAAAGCTGAATCTTAGTCTGAGATAATGGAAGTATGAAATTAAAAAGTTATGAAGAAAAATGAGATAAAGATAACGTTCGATGAAATTTTTTTTTGCACAATCCAAAAAAACGGTTGTGAACTGTTTCTTATTTCAGGGAATATCCTATATAAGCGATATAAATCGATTCTGTCTATTAATCCTACCGTTATTAATTAATATATTTATTTGTTTTATGTTGAATAAATCTCATTATATTATATTAGTTTAAACGTGTTAAATTCGATATAACTGAATGACTATAACGATAGGCACATGAATCGATGTCAAAACAAAGAGAGAAAAATAATAGAATAAAGTAAATGGTAAGAAATAGGCAAATAAGATGATGAGAGAGAGAAAGAGAGAGAGAGAGAGAGAGAGAGAGAGAGAGAGAGAGAGAGAGAATGGTGAGCAGAAGTCTTTTAAATATTTATTATTCATGATCTTTCCGACTCGTCGATCAACGGATATAAAGGAGAATTCCGGAAATATTATATTGGATATCGGCTATTCCCGGATTATCGAATATCGGTAGAATGTCCTCGGTTTTCTTTCGTGTTTGCAAAGTGGATATATAAAGCGTGTAATATATCGTCAGACAAACAGATTCGACCGTTCGATTCGATGCGTTTCAATCGTGTTTTATCATTTGTCCGAAGATGTACTTGCGAATCGCGAGATATAGGATTATTTTTGTCATGTCGAAAAACGATATTAGGTACTTATTGCATGTCGAAAGGGGTCACGAAGTATTTGGGAAAAATACGAAAGTGATATTATCAACAAATAATACGATTAATGGATCGTATTATTATTTTATGCTAGAATAATGTAACTTTTGCAAAAGTGCTTAAAATAAAAAATTCTATATCATATTAGTAATGCCATATTTCGTAGCAGAGAGAAAAATCTGAAATCGTATGCTGTACTAGAATACTTTTGTATTATACTTCTTGCAACGTATATACATATATCTGACTATTATTGATTTATACTTTCGCTCGAACGGTGCAGGCTCCAACTATTTCATTTAATACTATATAGATAGAATAGAATAAAGAATATATATATATATAGAAGTATTTGTGTGCCTTGGTAGAATAATCAATTTTTAATGCTGAATTTTTTTGGATCCAGATGACGGGCACGATCGATAAATACTACTAAAATAAATTAAATTTGAAATTGGTTTCTAGCGTGCGGTAAAGATTCGCCGTCGTTGGAACTATGTATATGTCGAAGAACGCGAACAGAATTGGTGAACTTTCCGCGTATTCTATGCATTCATTTTCCGCGTCGGATTTAGATTAATCGATGATTCTGCTTTATCAAACACTGTTATCCGAACATGACACGACCATCCGGAGACTGCTGGTTGCGTCATCTAACTCTCTGACCCCGTCCAACTTTCTGTATTTCCCTTCCATTCTCTCGTGTCCAGCCTGGGTCTGGACATACACCGATACACACGTAGATGCATATGCACATTCACATATGCACGCATACACGCGCATACACGTTTTCCAGCCGGCTTTCCAGCTCGCTCGCTCGCGTCGGTTTTGGCGATCGTCCAGGAAGTCATCGTTTGAGTCGCCATCGCGCACATGGCATGATTTACCACGCGCCCTTCGTCATTTCGCGGGTGAATCTTGCCCTTCGCCCTCTCTCGTCGATTCATCACTTTAACGATCTTACGGCCACGTTCGCATCACCGCGGATTATCGCTAATGCACTGCTACGCCACTCGTGCGTAACACACCTCCGTGAATTTTCGCACCTTGACGAGAGAAATATTCAGCTACGTCTCTCTCTCTCTCTCTCTCTCTCTCTCTCTCTCTCTCTCTCACACACACACACACACACACACACACACACACACACACACACACACACGTGCGCGCGCGCGCGCGCGCACACGGATACGCACACGCACACAACAGGCGATGAGATTCAATATGCGCATGTTAAACGCGAATAACGCGTTACGTTATTATATAACGTTATTTCTGAAATGTAAAATTTAGCTCACGAGGTTTACATAAAATGACATAGTTAAAATTTTGTATTGTATACAAATTTATTAAACTACAATATTTATGCAGTTAACAGGCATGATATTGCCGGTATACATTCTTAATGACTTTTAATTGGAATGACGACGCGACGCTTTGACATTCTGATTTCGATTGAATAACGATAATTCGAATATCGCGGAAGTTAAACGTTTTGTGACAAATCGCGCTCATGCTCATAGCGTGTACAACTGTGAAAAAAAGATTCCGAATGAAAAATCGAAACTTGTGAACGCAGCGGAAGCCACATGGGTTAGTCAGCCATATTGACGTGTCAGAGTAGACAGCTCGACCGTGAAACTTTTTTCGGTGGATTAATTTTTCCATTCCGGAACGGTGAACAACAAATAAAGGTGCCAGGGAGGTTACCTCTAGATTCCAACATTATTTCGAATTTTTTTTTCAAAGTTATCTTTTTCGCAAGTTTGCATTGGTGACGTTTCTTTCATTTTATTCGCGCGATTCTTTAATTATATTATGGACGCAGAAATGACGTACATCTCGTATTAAAAAGAAAGAAAAAAAAGAAAGAAAAAAAATCCCGCAGGAGTAGAACACGATTAAAGGCTTTGGTTGACATCGTGTGGCACGTTAAATTTCTATCCTTCATAGGATAGATGACCGGAAGCCAGATTTGCACTTCTAGTGATTCGTTATAAGCGAACTTTGAGATTTGCGGTGGCCGTTGTGGCGGATGGTCAGTAATGTCGATCGGACGAAACTCTTTCGCTCTGCTTCCTTCTCGCGTTAAATTACTGGCTGAGACATTTGATAAAAATAATTTACGATTTGAACAACGACGAGAACTGATTTTCTTTAACTTCTCAAATTCTTCCTATATGCGAGTTATAGTAAATATAATTTTTATATTTTCTATTTGAAGAGAAGGAATATCAGATAGACATTTGCAATATCGAGATACGATATATATTTAGAATATATCTACATAATGTCTGATCGATGGCGCGCATATGAAATATTTGAATTATTTCGAGATCTGTTTGATTTAAAAGTGTGATGGATAATTTATACAATTTTCTTTATTATACGCCGTTTTCTATTTTTATAATTACTTCTCATTTTATCCTTTTAATTTAAACGTTAATAAGATTTATTATACACATATATATCTTCCTTGATTTTATTTAATTAATTATTATCTAATTGATTTTGTATTATCATTTATTGATTATTCTATCTGTTTGATTATTCTAGGGCCAATCCGTACTGTATTGTTTTCCATTCGATTACATTAGAAGCGACTATTTTGTGGCATATAATAGAGCAAGCGCCACTCTGTTTGTTCGCTATTCGATAAACGCGCTTACGCGTCAAACTTTCAAGATAGATAGCCGAGTTGCGGATTCATATTTAATACGACCTAGCTTGTTCACCTACGTCAGAAACAGTTCCATCACAGACCGTGATTTTCGAAAATGTAATACGGGGATATTATCCGGAAAGGCTTTTTCTCTCTTTTATAATCTGTCTAACGTAGAAAATACATTTCTCAAGTATATATGCGAGACTAAGCAAAGTAATAGAATGAATCGTCGAGCAAACGAAGTAGTAGACTTGTCAATAAACAAAATTAATTTAGAAAATTTTTGCAAAATAATTGCAAACGACTTTTATTTATTCAGTTCTTAGAAAATAGTGATTATAGTGATCGAAGCAAGTTTATTGATAAAATTGGACTGATTTATTTTTAAAAAAATTTATACGTGTATATATCTATATATCTTATACCTGATTTGATATATATATA
>Ga0157363_1006208_pt1 | contig 11208 bp, 9 predicted proteins | sample AttsexASBM1_FD_111477 | JGI IMG/M metagenome (GOLD analysis project Ga0157363, IMG submission 111477) | Fungus gardens microbial communities from leaf cutter ant in Ribeirão Preto, State of São Paulo, Brazil - Atta sexdens ASBM1 | ecosystem: Host-associated > Fungi > Mycelium > Unclassified ...
TGAAGTAACCAGGGACGTCCGACAATTTTTGTTTTCAACGACGGAAAACCAGCGGTCGTACGTGAAATACCCCTCCACATATGAGTCGTCCGACCTGATCCAAAATACATCCAAAATACATGATGCACATGTTCTCGACTGCTTTCCCAAGTTTGAATGTGTCAGCCCCACTGACCTGCTCCAAAGAACCATATTTTAAATATTCAGGGTGGTTAGCTAGTGAGGAACTTCGATTTTCGGCCCATGGTCTACTGCTGACCAAGAGTCCCTTTCTACGACACCTGAAACACTTCTAGGTTCAGGGGCCGGAGCGCCGTCACTCCTGACGGAAGCGACACATGCCAACGAAAATGTTGGATCTTCCTTGCTTAAATAGACAAAGAACCTGCGAAATTTTCCTGGTAGATAGATGGCCCCGCATAATCAACCGCTCACTGGCTACATCGCTTAGATCTCAAGCCATACTGAGGCCGTTGGAATCTAGTTCATGCAAAGATTTCCTCAAGCTTCGAGACAGCACTGCAATTGACTATGCCTACGTGAGAGTGCAGCTCTGATATCGCTTTACAACCCTTGCATCCATGGATGTCAATCAAAATCAGTAGCGGACGTGTGTGCTTCACACAAAGGGATGCCGTAGCTCTGGAGAATGAGTGTCATAAACCACCGATCGCAGGAAAGTTTGGCCCACACTACTGGATTTCGGGTTGCTTCCCTGATACAGTAAACGTGAGCCCAGAAGATGACGGAATAGAAGGCTCAACGAAAGTGTTTCAGATCTTTAATCAAATGCACATGGCTAGACCACGAGCCCTCCAACCTCGTGACAAATTTGTACTGTAGAGATATTAACTACAGATGTTTGATCCAAAATTGTCTGCAAGTAGGGACACAGCCCTTTTCGATTTGCTAGTGTGAGCATGACACAATTGGAATGAGTGAGCCTAGAGTAAGCAACTAAAAGCTCTTGTTGTATCTGACCATCTATTGCACCAGAAAGTTGGAAGGAAAGAGAAGCATTGTCCCCCTGATAATAAGCACTGTTGCTGGTAGTCGGAACAACTGCCAGAGGTGAATTTGCCAAGAATCTGTTCATCGATTAAAAGGTATACATAGAAACTGAGATTTACAAATGTCAGGTTATGGGGTTCACTAATCTTACACTTGGCATATTTTTGATGAAGGGACATAGATTCGGCCATCGGTGTCGGTCAGGAAACGAAGTCATGTCAACTGAGCTTTCAATCATGGTGAGGCGCTTGGTGACCTACAAAAAAAATACTAAAGCTTCCCGTCGGACAGGCCCAATGGAGTCGTGGTAACATTTACGTACTGACGATAGGTCACTATTGGGGCCAGGGTCGTAATGCAATGGAGGTCGGTCGGGTTCAGTGGAGACAAAAAATTTGAGACCACCGGAAGGATCACCATGTTTCTGGCACAAGGAAAATAGCTCGTTGTCGCTTAATGCATCCCCAAGCGCAAAAGAACCAATTTCAGATGGAAAAATCAAGAAGGCAGCTTGCGAGTCGTCTGGTATGTTGAGCTTTGAAGCTGTCAACGACGACAGTCACTAATATGTACCCTAGCATACCTTGGAGAAAATCCGCTCTCGAACCCATGTCCCGTTCGGTGCACCGGTAATATCCACCACCCTGTATTGCTCGCCGTTACAGCTCACTACGATTCGGATGGTCGGTTGCAGAGAATGCCTGAGCACGAAGGTAAGACCATGGGACGTAGGGGAAATTGTTAGCAGCAAACCGTAGAGCAAAGTACATACATGATAGTCAGAAGGATAGCTGAAGAAATTGAGACCATTTGAATAATTCTCGCATCTTATGCGTGGCGCATTGTGGTCAGGGTGATCATATAATTAGTATAACCGAACTATAGTATTGTCACACATGTCACGCCTGTTCCGTTACTCGACTTGAACGGACTTGAACGGCTATGATTCTCCTGCTGTGTGATACGCAACTTGACTCCATGCCATCATATCTCCTTCGGGCCGAGTTGACGCCATGTGAAGGCAAAAGCTTTGATTGGAGCTCTACTGGGCCCAAATAACTGATGGTAGTTGGTAAATTGCTGACGCTGCGGAGATTGATTTGAAACAAGAATGTGCTCAGGATATCCATTTTAGCTCCTTGACTATCGGTTCCTGTTCATGGAAGATAGAAGAGCTAGAAAAGTCGGTGTGAAACATGTAGTTGTGGGTGTCAAAACTGATTGGCTCAACGATTACATAACCATGATTATCATGGTACACGGACCTGGCCAGATCTGAAATCGCTTCCAGATTAGATCTGAGGTCAATGAGGAAGAGGCGGAGAGTATATGTGAATGTTTCTAGTAGAGGGGCCTGAATGCTCTGCGTGAGAACATTCTAATGTAAATCTGAGGGGCAAGTTCATACTTATCGAAAACTTATCGAACGAATACACTACACCGATGAATCAGTAGCACTATTGTCTAATCCATTAGTCATGGTCACAAAGCACATGTCTTGTAATTATTCATGACATTCCTTATAACCTAATCACAAGCTAACGAATCTTCTCTGGACATTGGCAGCCAACTGCGCGATTTGCACACCTAAAGGGCCGGTTGAAAAACCATTGATCACCAGTGCACTCCATAATACTCTCCGGAATCCGATTACAATGGATGTCAGTCCCTTTCTTCAGCAAGCATTTTCACCTATAACAAAAGGATACCAGCAATGAGGGCAAAACCAAGCTCGTCCGAGGTTTCTTTAATAAAGTATGCTTGGTCTTCCACCTCCTATGCCCCACTGTGTATACCTCCTACAATGCTGTCACGCTGCCATATCACTAACCACTGTCTTATTTAATGTACCATTGTTCCTCTGATGCTGAGTGATTTTGAGAGTGGTTGTGGAGTCGGAAGTCCTCTATAGTGTACTAAGAAAGTTTTAGACATTGAAAATAGTAGTAATAAATAATATTCTGGCAGCAAACTGCTAGAGTATCATTGATTCAGTGTGTGTTTGATCATAACATATGAGTTAGCCAACAGGGCTGTGTGACTTACATTAGTAGCAAGTGAATAAGCCACAATAGCAATAAGAGATCTAGAATAAATGTTAGAGATATGAGTATATGTCAGGTACAGTTCACACTTGAGTGCAAAAGTTCATGGGGTATTGCAGGGTTTGTACCAAGTATGGGAACTTGTACAAAGAGCAAGAAGTTATAGACTTTGCAAACAACCTTAGCTTCAGCTTATGTGCTGCACTGTCTGCTTACTGCATGATTGCAACTTTAGAAAGATGAAATGGAGTTCAGGGGAGTGAGTTCTGACAGGAAGTGTGTCACTATAAATACTGGAGTTTAGTGTTTAATGATGTTCAATTATCAGACTGAAGATTACAATATATCTAGTAGTCTTTAAGTACTGATTAATAGAAAGGAGTACTTGAATGGCACTATTACTTCATAGTATAGTCCCAAGTGACTATACTTAGTAGAGGTCTCAGTAGCAAAATATTGACAGAGATTTAAGTTTGGAAATGAGTAAACTTTATTATAGAGGACTGAGTATGTCAGAGTTGAAGACAATGGACTTAATTTATTTTCATTTATTTTCTCATTTCTATTTTTGTTTCTCTTTATTTTTTATTTTTGAACTTAGGGTTAAGGGTTAGCATAACATTATACATGACTGTTACAAACTATCACATGACATAGTTACAAAATCACATATTACAAAAGAATGTAGAAGATTCTGAAATGATGATGTTATACTATATGTCAGAGCTGAAAGCAGTGAACTTTACTTATTTTCATTTTCATTTTCATTTTTATTTCCTTTTATTTTTTTGGAACTTAGGGTTAGGGTTTAGCATGATATTACTATCACATATCAGTCATAGTCACATGATCACATATCACAATGGAAGAGCATAGGAGGTTTTGGAAAGGATGTTGTTATATAATATGTTTAATACATGTTGATCTTAAGGAAAATACATGATTATTTAGGATAGGCTAAAATAGTAGAGTACAGACTATGGGCTTCTAGTATATAAGGTAAATAATCCTGTACCAAGTTCTCTATCAAGTTCTCTTATGTAAACCTTATACAAGATTCCTTTTCTTGATCCATTCTAAGATCTTAAGATCATAATATTATATGTCAACAGCATGTAGTACACATAATCTTTAGAGTAGACTAGGTTTAGTATAGTTTAGAATGATTATAAGGTAGACACTTTGTACTTGGAACTCTATTGAGTTCTCTTGTGTTACCTAATATAAGGTTGTTCTTTTGCTCTAACTTTTGAGCCTAAGTTTATAACAAAATACTCATAGAGTTTGAATAAGAAGATAGTACTACTATGGAAGATAGGTTATAATCAGATGTGTAGAAGACTAACACTGATGCAAAAGATAAGTTATGTTATAGTATGCTTGAACCCTTATATGTTACAATCTTAAAACTAAAGAGTCAGTTAAAGGAAAGAATCTTGGATTGGGTTATCACAAGAAAACTTAATGAAGTTTCTAGTACAAACTTGTCTACTTTATGCTACAGTACTATTAACCTACTATAAAGGCTAGGTATTAAATATGTTGTAGTAACAATGTTCTTTTCTAAAAGCTTCTACCATGTTCTATTATGATAATGTGATAGTAAGAAAGAAAAATAAAAATAGTTATCTAATGTTTACAATTCTGATATTTTATTTTATTTTAATTTTAATTTAATTTTCTATTTTTATTAAAATATTATAAAAAGAACTAGAAGATGTCAAGAGCATAGTATGAAGTACATATATAATACCAGCCATGTTACAATTCAAAGACCTTAGAGTAGATCAATGAAGAGAAATCTTGTATTTGTTATGAACTTATCTCTTAGAGTTGGAAATAAGAACAATTCTTATATTAGAGTAACACAAGAGAACTCGATGGAGATCCCTTTACAATCTAGTCTATCTTATATACTACTACTGATGGTCCATGCTTACTACTGTGCACCTTACCCTAAATGACTATGTGTAGAACATAAGGTCAACATGTGATATCCATATTGTGTGATGTCATTTGTTCTAGAACCTTCTACCTTGTTCCATGCATCTTGTGACTTATAACCATCACTAACCCTAACCCTATGTTCTAAAAATAGAAAAGTAAAGAAATAGATCAAAAAAAAAATAAAAATGAGAAAAACTAAGTCTACTGTTTGTGAACTTGATAGTATTAGAGTAAAACACAAGAGAACTTGATAGAGAACTCTGTACAGGATTGTCTACCTTATATACTAAAACTCCATGGTCTATGCTAACTACTTCTAGCCTACCCTAAACAGCCATGTATTTGCCTTAAGGTCAACATGTGTTAAACATGCTGTATAACATTATTCTTCCAGAACCTTCTATGCTTTTCCATGTGACATGTGATTGTGTGACTGTGACTGTGACTGTGATGTCACATTAACCCTCACCCTAAGTTCCCAAAAAATAAAAATAAAAGAAAAGAAAATGAAAAATGAGAAAATAAAATAAAATAGTTAGAGTCTACTGTCTTGAACTCTGACAAGCCAGATGTCAAAGCTAAGCTTAATATTGTATACTTTTAGCATAACTGGTTTAGTAGCTGATCTATTCCTAACATATAGTAGTCCATTGATTATTTTGATTAGTGGTTGCTATAATAGTAGAACTTGACTTACTCTCAGAATACTATATTATGTGGTCTTCTTTTTCTTTTCTTACTCTCTATTTTATTCTTGACTAAAGAACAGCTCAGTTTTTTAATCAAGAAGATCTACAGCCAGGCTTTAAGCTTAAGAAGTATATGTCAGAGTTAAAGATGATAGACTTGGTTTCTATTTTATTTTCTCTTATTTTTCTTTTATTCCCTCTTAATTTTTATTATTAAAAGAGGAAGACAAAGTGTGACACAGTCACAGAGGTCACATGCTCATGTGATATAGAGAAGAGCATAGAAGGTTCTGAAACAAGATGAAGTCATATAACATGACAAAGGCATGTTGGCCTTATGAGTGAAGCATGGTCTTTAAGGTAGGTTAGAATTAACTTAGCACAGACCATCGCCAAAAGGTATATAAGATAGACTAGATTGTAGTAGGAACTCTATTGAGTTCTCTTATATTACTCAATACAAGAGTGTATCTTTTACTTAGCACAGAGTCTAAGTCATAACAGTATACTAGTTAGATAGGAGAAGCTTAGTCATTATTTTGTGCTGTAATCCACTAGCATATGTTGAACATAACACTTTTTGTAAATGTAGTAGATAGTTATTTCATATAGAAGGCTTGTACTATAGTATCAGAATTGTAAAGAATGGACTTTATTTATTTTATTTTCAGTTTATTTTTGATTTTGAACTAGGGTTAGGGTCTAATGTGACATTACAAGCCAATGTCACAAACTGTCACACTATAATACTATCACAGTCATATCATCACATACTCACATGATATAATAGAAGAAAATAGAAGGATCTGGAATGATGATATTATAATATGTGTTTAATATATGTTAGCCTTAAGGCTTACACATGGTCATTTAGGATAGGCTAAAGTAGTAGAGTATGGACCATGAGTAATTAGTATATAAGATAGACCATCTTGTATAGAGTTCTCTATCAAGTTCTCTTGTATAAACTCTATACAAGGTTTTTTCTTAGCCTACTCTAAGGTCTTGAGATCGTAACATGTGGGTTCTGTTATGACTCAAAGACCTTGGAGTTGATCAATGAATAGAACCTTATATTAGGGTTAATACAAGAGAACTCGATAGAGAGCTCAGTATAGAATTGTCTACCTTATATACCTCAGACTACTAGTCTGTGTACTACTTTAGCCTACTCTAAATGACTATGTGTCTATCTTAAGGCCACTATGTGTATAACACATGGTATGATATTATTTCTTTTAGAACTTTCTACTATTCTCCATCATGGCATGTGATTATGTAACAGTGTGACCTGTAACCTCTTACTAATCCCTAACTCTAGTTCTAAAAATAGAATAAACTGAAAGGAAAAGAAAAGAAGAGAAAAGAGAAGCAAATAAGATAGAGTCCAATCTTTGCATTTCTAACAGGTTTCCTTATAACCTGTCTATGCAAAGTAATAGTGTTGTTTAGTAAGGAAACATCTAGCTTAGGGATATAACTTAGCCAGTGTTTATTAGGGCAGTAGTCGGTAAGACAGTAGACAAATAGTTAGTAGACAGTGTGAGGTTAAATAGAAAGAATATTAGCTAGTACTTACAGAGGAGCAGTTTTTTTGGAAAAATTGTTTTTTGTTATCAAACACCATGGAAATGAGTAGTTTTGATCAAAGTATTATGGATATCAGTTGAGTGAACATGAAAGAGTTGATTAGGGATGTAGGAAAGGAAGAAGTGGTTAAAATAGTAATGAAGAATAATACAAAAATAAAGAAGAACAAAAAGGAGAAAGAAAGAAGAAAGAAGAAAAGAAATGAGTAGAAGAGAAGACAAATGGTGAGAAGAGAATCAAATAAGATTGAAGGTAGAGGAAGACAATAGATAATGAATGAAAAAGAGTAAAAGAGATAAGGATAAAAGAAGAGAGAAGAGCAGAGAAGAAATGGAAGTGACAGAAGATGGGGGAAAGAAGAAGAGAAGCAAATAGAGAAAGAGCAATAATGGAAAGGAAGTATTTTGTATGTGGAGGATTTGGACATATTGCCTATCATTGTAGAAATGTAGGAGAAGAGGAATCAATACTGATGCCCTTAAATAGTTTTGAAGTTTTGAAGAATAAAGTGATGTAAAGAAAAAAAGGTAGTAGTGGAGAGGAAAAAAGCAAAGATAGAAAGATGATTTTAAGAGAGAAAATACTGAAAAGATCAGTAGAAGTATAAAAAACAGGAGTAGAGAAGAACAGTGATAAAGTAGAAAAAAAGAAAGATAGTGGAAAGAAAAAAAAGAGATTGTTAAGAAAAGTAACAGTAAAGATAGGATTGAAGCAGAAAAAAGAAGAGGAAGAAATTGTAGTGAAAGCATTATTGGATAGTGGGACAACAGAGTTGGTAATGAGTTCAGAGTTTGCAAGGAAGAACAAGTTTAAGACAAAAAGGTTAGAAAGACCAATTTATGTGAGGAATATTGATGGGATCTTTAACTATGAAGGACCAATTGAATATACAGTGGAAGTAGAGTTATTTTTCAAAGAACATAAAGAAAGAACATCAATAGATGTGATAGGAGGCCAGAAGTGAAGTATCATATTAGAAATACTATGGCTGGCACATCACAATCTAGAAATTGATTGGAGAATAGAAGAGGTACAAAAGAAACAAAGAAAAAAAGGGAAAATAAACAGAGAGAAGAAAGAAGAATTTAGGAAACTGATAGTAGAAAAAGATATGGATATAGCAAGAGTGATAGAAGAAGAAGAAAAAGACTTGATTGAGATTAGAACAGTGGAGGAAATGGTTCTTAGAAGGTTCTATAAATATTTAAAGATGTTTGAGAAGAAGGAGTTAGACAGGATGCTGATGAAGAAGATCTGGGATCATGCCATAGATCTTAGAGAAGGATTTGTGCCAAAAAAGGGAAAAATATATCCATTGTCAAGAATAAAAAGAGAGAAAATACAGGAGTTTGTGAAGGATCAGTTGAGGAAGGGGTATATTAGGCCATTGAAATTATCACAGATGTCACTAGTATTCTTTGTATTAAAGAAGGATAGAAAGAAGAGAATGGTGCAAGATTATTGATATTTTAACAGTTGGACAATTAGGAACAATTATCCATTGCCGCTGATTTCAGATTTAATAGAGAGTATTGGAAAGAAGAAAGTGTTTACAAAGATGGACTTAAGGTGGGGTATAATAATGTGAGGATAAAAGAGGGAGATGAATAGAAGGTGTTTTTGAGCTGACAGTAATGTTCTTTGGACTAACAAACTCACTGGTGACTTTTCAAGCAATGATAAATGATTTGCTTAGAGATATGATAGAGACTAGAGATGTAGTGGGATTTATTGATGATGTAATAGTAGGAACAGAGACAGAGAAAGGATATAATAAAATTATAGAAAAGATATTAAGAAAAATGGAGAAAAATGGCTTATTTGTAAACCAGAAAAATGTGTATAAAAGGTCAGGAAAGTTGGATTTTTAGGGGTTGTGATAGAACTAGATAGAGTAAAGATAGAAAAGGAAAAAATTCAAGAAGTAGTAGATTGGCTGGTATTAAAGAGTGTGAGGAATATGCAAAAGTTTCTGGGGTTGGCAAACTATTATAGATGGTTTGTCAAAGATTTTGCAAGGGTAACAAAACCCCTTCATGAGATAATGAGAAAAGAGGTGAAATAGAATTGGGAGAAAAGGTAGCAGAAAGCATTTGAGGAGTTGAAAGAGAGGTTTATGATGAAGCCAGTCTTGGTTACACCAGACCTAGATAAAGAGATGAGAGTGAAGGCAGATGTGTTGGATTTTACTATAAGTAGAGTATTGTCAATGAAGTGTGAAGATGAGAAGTGAAGGCTAGTGGCTTATATTTCTAAATTGTTGAATGAGGCCAAAAGGAACTATGAAATTCACAATAAAGAGATGTTAGCTATTATTAGATATTTAGAGGCATGGAGGCATTTCTTAGAGAGCACCAAGAGTCAGTTTGAAATTTGGACTGACCACGAAAACTTAGAGTACTTTATGAAAGCTTAGAAGTTGAATTGAAGATAGGCTAAATAGGCCTTATATTTGTCAAGACATGATTTTGTCTGAAAACATGTAGCCAGCAAGAGTATGGAACAAGCAGATAGTTTGAGTAAAAGAGTAGATTGTGTAGAGAGAGTAGAAAGAGATAATGAAAATTAAGTAATGCTGAAAAAGAAGTAGTTGAAGATTAGAGTAATGGAAAAGAGACAGTTATTAATTGAGGGAGCAAAGAAAGAAATTATAGAAAAAATTAAGAAGTCAGAAGAAAAGGATGATAAAATGGTAAAAGCAGTAGAGGAAATGAAAAAGGCAAAAGTAAAAGTGTTGAGAAATGACGAGTAGCAGATTGAGGATGAGTTAGTATTGAAAGAAAATAAGGTGTATGTTCTAAAGAATGAAGAGTTGAGGTTGGAAATTATTTGGCTTTATCACAATATGCCAATAACAAGACATGAGAGACAATAGAAGACAGTGGAGTTAGTCACTAGAAATTATTAGTGGCCAGGAGTTACAAAGAAGATAAAGCAATATGTGGAAAGATGTGATTAATGTCAGAGGATGAAGAATAGGGTGGAGATGCTGGCAGGAAAATTGAAACCAAATGCAGTATTAAAAAGACCATAGTAGTATTACAATTTCAAGACCTTAGAGTAGATCAAGAAAAGGAACCTTATATAGGGTTTACACAGGAGAACTTGATAGAAAACTCTGTACAAGACTGTCTACCTTATATACTACTAGTTCATGGTCTGTGCTTTACTACTTTAGCCTACCCTAAATGACCATGTATTTGCCTTAAGGTCAACATATGTTAATTATACTGTATGATATCATTGTTTTAGACTCTTCCACCCAATTTCCTGGTGACCATGTGACAATGATGTCACATTAGTTCCTAACCCTTAGTCCTTAAGAAAAGGAAAAATAAAAATAAAATGAAAAGACATTAGAAAAAACTTGAGCCTAAGGTTCACAATTCTGACAAGTAGCATATATTAGTGGACTTTATTATGAAGTTACTAGTATCAAGAGGTTATGATTCAATTTTGGTAGTATGTGATAGGTTTTTGAAAATATTGTACTTTATAGCAATAATAGAAAAAATAACAGAGAATGTTTTGGCTAAGTTATTTAGAGATAATGTGTGAAAATTACATGAGTTGCTAGAAAATGTAATATCAGATAGGAGGCCACAGTTTACAGTGGGATTAATAAAGAAGTTGAATGAAATATTAGAGATAGAAAAAAAGTTATTTATAGCTTTTTATCCACAGAAAAATGAACAAACAGAGAGGACGAATCAAGAGTTAGAACAGTACTTAAAGATGTATATTGATCATAGACAAAGTAATTGGTTGGAATGGTTAACAACTACAGAGTTTGTCTTTAACAACAAAGTACATACATTTACAAAGTTATCACCATTCAAATTTAACTATAGAAAGAAACCAAGAATGGACTTTGAAACAAGAAAAAAAGGAAAACATACAAAAGCAAAGGAGTTTGTAGAGATGAA
>Ga0157363_1006209_pt1 | contig 11207 bp, 5 predicted proteins | sample AttsexASBM1_FD_111477 | JGI IMG/M metagenome (GOLD analysis project Ga0157363, IMG submission 111477) | Fungus gardens microbial communities from leaf cutter ant in Ribeirão Preto, State of São Paulo, Brazil - Atta sexdens ASBM1 | ecosystem: Host-associated > Fungi > Mycelium > Unclassified ...
CTAGTGCCTGCTGCACGTTAAAAAAAGAAAGGTATACCCGCCAAATATCATGCTATTTCGTTCACATTTTCCAAACTCTTTCAACTAATATATTAGCATGGAAGTGCACACATTCCAGTTGTATTATACCCTCCTCCCTTTTTAGCTGAACTACTTCTTAGAGTTCATTTTTTCTCTTTTATTTCTCCAATGTGGAAAAGAAAGAAAAAATAAAATTAAAGAATAAATCGTACAAAAACTTTAGCTAGAAAAAACAGACCTATAGTTAAATGTCTGCAGCCGCCATAAGGCATGCAGCAGCGTGAATTGACACACGAGGCAAATATTTTGAATATTTTTTTTAATCATCCGTGACTTGAAAACTAAGATATGTAGAACGTATGTTCATATAACGTTTTTTACTTATTTCGGTGTATAGATTTACTTCTTAAAGTTGTTGATATACATTTATAAAACACTCTATATATGTTCTAATCAATAACACTATTCATTGGATTGCCTTGAATTTGGCTCATGTAATATTTTTTATTTAGTATTTGGAATATATAATCATGTAGAAAGAATTATGTACTGAGTGAATTATTCAAAGTTATAGTTATTATAAATCATTAGTTTTCAGGAAAATTGGAAAATCTAAGTAAACGTCACCAATTTTAATTTAATAAGGAATAAAAATGTATAAATGTATAAAAATGTATAAAAAAAAATGTATAAAAGAAAAATTCAGTTCCAGTCTCTCCAAACTCAGTCTCCAAATTGTCTCCAAAAAACCTCGCTAGGTTAAATTTTTTTCTTAAAAATTCAAATTTTTTTAAACTCTGCTTTATATTCAATAAAAAATAAAATTTTCTTTAAGATCACAATAAGAAGGACAAAAAAGGATCAAAATTGATGAGATTCACTTAATTTATGGCTTATATGAGGATTTACAGATTTTCTGATTTTCACTGAAAAATAACGATTCACATAATTTTGAATAATTCACTCAGCATATAATTCCTTTTCTATATAATTCTACATTCCAAATACTAAATAAAAAACATTACATAAGTCAAATTAGAGGCAGTCCAAAGCATAATGTTACACCTGTTAAAACAGAAGGAAGATAAAAAATAAGTTACACCAAGATTAAGACTACATCGATAGAAACAAGTTGGCGGCACACAATGCTTGTTTTCATATTGATTTTTAATAGCTGAATTACAATCCTTGTCGTATTGGTTGTCGTGCTGACAATGTCAGCTTTAGTGACTGATACAACTGGCTATATCAACTCAGTCATAAGATTACCCCATACTATAAACCAGAGCTATATAACGAAGGGAAAAGCGTTTAACTTGCGAGTTAAGCTTTGGATAAGTCTGATTTAAAAGATTTGTTATAGTGTACTTATAAAAAAATATTCTTCTACACAGGCACGTTTGTGTAAAAGAATGTTTTTTAATAAATTTTAATACCGAAAGGTACATTTGTGTAAGATTAACTGATTTCTTCAAAATTAATAAATTTACAAAGAAAAGAATTAATACATTTAAGTGTGCTCACCAAGTTTAATAGTGATATTCCTTTCTAGTTCATTTTTAAAACGAACAGTCTGCACTCCCGAAATAGCTTTCACAATTGTTGATTTTCCATGTGCTACATGTCCAATAGTTCCTATGTAATAAGTTTATATATAAACATTTATCTATATTTTATAACACTAGTGTTAGAAAATATATGTATCACATTTTTAACTTGAAACACTTAAACTTTGTGAACTCACCAATATTGATTGTAGCCTGCCTACTGATTACTTCAGGTGACAATGCAGTTAATTTAATTACATCCTGTATACAAAATCAAAGAAAAAGAATGTAATCAGTGCAATAATGCTAGGATAAAATTAAATTCAAAATCATTACAATTTAAGATATAATGGAACTTTCATAATTTCTACTATATGGGACTGTGAGAAGTTATGGAAATTTTCTTCATTCTCAAATTAGGAGTGAAGCATTAAAAGTATATAGCATGTATTAAACTGATTCTACAATAAGTCGATAGTTCTAAATCTTATTGGTGAATCGGTGAAGTTTAGTCAACAGCCAACTTATACGATTAAGGTAGATATTCGTAGTTCAGATTTTATTATTCAAGATTGTCTTAAGTACAGTCTTAAGAATTAAAAATATTTTCTTAAGACTGACCAAATTCATCCTTCTCATTAATTAAGTTAAATGACTCACTGTGCAACTAACAACTAGATGCAAAAAATCATAATCTTCCATTTAAAACTTGTTAAAATTTAAGATTTCCGATTATCTTTTCTTTTTCTTCAACATAGGGAGAAAGATAAATTAAAAACTTATAGTTCACATTACATTCATATACTTATGGTGACCATACATCCTTTGTCGTAAAGGACAATCCTTTTTTTATTTTAGGTAACTATTCTTCAAATTTATTTGTTTCTTTAAAACTTAATTTTGTCCTTTATTTTCTAATATTGTCCTTCACTATCTTTGATTTTGATATTATGAGAAATGCTTTTCTAGCGTTCCAATATCTATATACATAATATTACATTAATAAACAAATTTTTACAGAAAATATTTTAGTTTCATGCATATAAATACAATTTTTTTATTTATCATATTTCTTAATTTCTCTATTTCTATCTTTTTTAAATTTATTTAAACTAGAATTTTCATTTTTTATTATTTCGAACCTTTTATTAGTTTAGATCAAGAGTTTGTTCCGATACAATCGAATCAGTTTCAAACTATCAGAAAATTGCGCGTTATCTCAATTTGCTTATACTATATCAATATTTTATAACACAGATTCTTGAGTCACAAAGTGGTTTGAAAACATGTTAGGAAGTCCTAAAATTTTCGGATTTGTTCTTTATTTTCTTTTAAGAAAATATGGTCATTTGTATACTATAATTTTCGGTACTTGCAATGAATAACTGAATGCAGCCTTTATGCAAGTTCAACTAAAACAAAACATCTAAATACATTAATAAAAAAAATTTTAATAAGATTAAAAATTCTAAAGATTAACAAAAAATAAAATGTTCTACATAATTCATAAAAGATCAATTTCTTGTAAAATAAAGAATATAGAATGATATACTCACAGATCTCTTATTCTTGTAGAACATGCAAGACTCTATTATTATAATTATTATTATAATTAATCTTTTATCCAGTTTTTATTAATTCTCATTAAACTTAAAATAAGCGTTAAGAAAAAAAAAGAACAAAAAATAATTAAGAACACTGTGTACACAAAGTAAAACTGACATCCTACCAATTAATATGCAAACTATACATTCTGCCTGCACTCGAAAAATCAGACTAGTAATTTATCCGTCTTACAGCATGCTACAATTTAACAAATTTGAACAAATATTCAATAATTTCCTCCCTTTCATATCCCTCACATTCCTTAAATCATTTGATAATCCCGAAGAAAATTTTCACTGTTCCATGCTAAAATTAAGTCAGCCCATAAACAAAGAGGTAAGTGGCAAAAAAATGGTGTTGAATACTTTTCTCTCTCTCTCTCTCTCTTTATCGTAAAACTGAAGAGAAAATCTATGAGTTTAATTTGGAATAACGAGAAATGTTGTGCACGTGGCTAACCATACGAAGCCAAGCCAGCATGTACAATCACACAAGGTTAACATGGCGGCATGGCATCAGGGGATCGAGTATATATCTCAAAATGAGACGAAAATTACAAAAATAGGCAAATTCATTCGAATATGTATAATTTAATTAGTTAACATCTAATAAATTTACTCACTTTTGTAATTTTCACCTTATTTAAAAGTACATAATCGACTCTCAGATAAATGGCGCGAAGACCACAGCATCTGACCGCGAACTTACGAGCTTTGATAGATCTTGCTTGTAGAGATTCGGCTGTCCGGTAGTTACACCAAGACCATCCTCGTTTCCCATTTTCCAAGTTTCACCAGTCTCAGGATGCCTCTGCTCTATAAGGATTTCTTGTTCAATCCTTCTGTATCCTTTGGCTTCTACCCACGTTTCTGACCAAATAGTTGTGAAGAGATGAACGATGACTTTAATATTGCAAGCAAATTATTTTCACTACTCTCCACCTTTACTGACCTCCACTTTCTTCTCCTACAAATTCTGCAATGTTTTACTTCCTGTAGTCAACTGAATATTTTCAAAAATTCTCATTGATGGCGCTGTGGTGAACGTGGAAATAGGCTAATGTAGACGTGAAGATGGATGGATCAATTACAACTGAAAATACAGCATTACTTTACTGAGAATAATGACATTTAAGGCATAATTAATCACTGAAATATAATTGCTTTCTATTTATACAGATTTTCAGTAGGCAAGTGATAACGGTCGAGTGCATATTCCTCTTGCCATTATCATCCATAGTTGTCTTATTTTAAGACTTAGTTTAAGACTGTCTTAATATACTAATATAGCTCTCTAATTGATTTTTGACAGCTTAAAATTGTATTTAAGACAATCTTATATGTAAGATCTGATTATGAATATCAGCCTAGTTATATCACGCATGCGCGTGATACAATACTACATATATACTACATATATACTACATAATATAACAATATCCAATAAATCCGATTATAGTCGAGTACGGGTTAGAAACGAATAAAGCTATTACTATCACTTGCTTGTTATAAAGTCGCTAGATTAACAAGATTAGTACAAGTACCGCGAGCTGCCGCCATTTTAGCCCATGACGCGCGATTATTCAAAACTTCAGCCTCTTTTGCTGCGGTTTTCGCAATTTTCAACACAGCAACTAGACATTTTCGATAATAACAGAATCAAGTTCTTCATCTTCTTCCAGATTCTTATATGGATTTGCGACCTTTTAACAGAATCAGGTTAGGATAGCATTTCGACATCATTTTAACTTCAAATGTTAATTCAGTGAATTTTCTCATCGCGAATTTTCTCATACTTTGTTAATCTAGTGACTTTAGCTTGTTGCTGAGAAGAATGCTTTCTCTCTTATCACTTTTAACATGGTGACATAGTGCTGACAGTAAATATCGGAACATAATGTCTCTTACTATCAAAAGAATGATTCGTTTCTTCTAATTGCTTTTAATCATCAAAAAATTAGAAGAGATTAGAGATCTAGTTTTTTAGCTGAACTTCTTCTATAATTCACTTTTCCTTCTTTTCTTATATAAGAGAAAAAAAGAGAAAAAATGTACTGTTTAACTAAAATAGAATTCGACCAATTCTTTGATCGAATTTCAATCTTCTCTTATTCTCAATCTGTAATATAACAGGTAAGGCTCGGTTTCACAACTGACAGTTAACTCTTAACCAAGGTTCAACTATTCATTATCTCTTTTCAATTTTAGAATTGGAAAAAGATGAATTAAGTTGAACCTTGGTTAAATGTTAATCATTGTAAAACTGGACCTAAAAATATGCCGAGTTACATCAAAACTCAGATGAAAATTTTTTTTAGAATTTTTATGTATATTTCATAATTTTTATATGAATTTTAAAAAGATATAATATAATATAATTAAAATAAGAAAGGATTCTTTTAAGATCTTTAAAATAACAACACAGAAATTTAAATGAGGGGGTACACAAATTATTAAATTGGAATAATTCACTTTACTTTATTTGATATATGATGTCTTCTTTATTCCGAAATATTAAACATTTCAATTCTCTTTGGAATCCTTATCAGCAAAAAATTGTACATTCTTAATCAAAATTAGTTCAACAGTCAGCCAAGAAGTCACTTGCAGGTTATCAAAACTGAAATGGATTCTCGACAGACCACAAACATGTGTTGTGAAGCTTTGGAATGATAATACAATTCACAACGTACTAAATATCGATACACACTTCAATTTTAGTGAACATATAAAAATGAAATCTAAATGCTATCTGTACAGTTTGAAATACGTGGCATGCTCGATCTAGGCTGTGATCCGATTCATCTTCTTCTTCTTCGCGTGAGAATGGCTTCGATTCTAACACAAAAAACAATGAAGAATATGAAAGTCTAAAAGAGTAACATAAACTCAATTGTGCGTTTGAAACCGTTTTTCACACTTTCCAAAAATGATGACGCAATAACACTTTCGATCACGTCGGTAGACGAGCACCTAGTGTGCTCCGATTCATGCTAACAAATTCATGAGCATCATTGTCGTTTAACATTTGATAAATAACAAGGATGAAATGATTTTTAAATGTGGGAGCGAGAATCGGACCGTAGAGAACCTTACAGGAAGAGAATGGCAAATTGTATCACGTGACCCGTCTCTTCTGATTGGGCATGAGCATCAAAGCTCCATATATGGAGCTCCATAAGCATGGAAGAGAAAACTAGTCACGTAACCTCGTCCTGATTGAACGTGGGCATTCATGTGATATAATTTGCTATTCCCTCCTTGTGAGACTCTAGCTTGATCTGTTCATGACAAAAGGGAACTTCTTACAATTGAATGGAAGAGAAATACTTGACTGCGATCAATCGAGTCAATTCTTACAGATTGCGGCATGCAGCCAATAACGCTCCCTAATAATAAATCTGTTCGTTCCTTAATAATAGATCTGTTCGCGTTGCTTACATTTTTGACACTCAACATTTTCGCTTTTTCTCTTTTCAAAGTAAAATATGTATCTATCTCATTTTAAATGCAAAAATATTTCGATTTCATGCAATGCGAACAGACTTTATTTCAAAGAAGTGCAATAATTAACCAAGAATTTAGAATAGAATTTGATTGAGTAGCATTTGAATGGTTGGTCATGACAAAAAAGAACATGCGCAATGCGAATTATGCGCGTACACACCACGCATAGCACGAGCAAGATATGTCCGTATATCCTATCTCGCTCGCATTCGAAAATTGCAAAAGATTTGTTCGCGTCACATGCTCCAACATGTATAATATTATATGTTCTTATCATAGCTCTTACTCATTCCAACGCTTGATAGAGTGAGTAGGAGCTGTGGTAGGAGTATGCTAGAGCATGTTGGAGACGCGACAAACCTAAGGACTGATCTCACTGTCGCGGTCTCAGTTGTATTGAGCCGAATTTAGCCGAGTTTAGCCGAATGCGGCGTGCTCTGACTCCAGTGTGCATCATTGTGACACTAAGACTCGCTATGATCGCTGAGAATTCTAGATCTGCTCGATAATAATTTACTTCTCTCACACTGAATTTCATCAGTCTTTAATTTCTTTGTTTACTATTATTATAAATTTTAGAATTTTTCAGAATTTTTCTGAATAATTTTATAACTTCTTAAAAAATATTTCAAGTTTTTTAATATAAATTGGGACATTTTTTTAGAAGTGCTAAAATTTATACATACCATCTTTTCTAAAATTTTTTTATATAAATTTTAAAATATTCTGAAATTATTCATTTTATAATTTTTGAAAAAAATACCTTAAACTTTTTCAAATTTTATTGATGAGAACTGTAGTCGTTAGTTTTTCAACAGGTTTATTATCTCGAATTACAAATACAGCTTAGTAATTAAAGGAAATACAAGACCAAGAAACAGAGAGAGAGAAAAGAGTAAAGAGAAAAAAGAACAAACGCGCGAATTATATAAAACGATTAATCAATAGCAATAAATTCGACTTCATACGATCAGACAATGATTATCTTATCATTTTTATTATCAATTAAAATTTCGTTAGAAATTACTGAATAAGAAATCAAAATGTTAGAATATTTCAGAATTCACACACATTTAAAAGCTCGTTAGAAACGGGTTTATGATGATATTGAATCATATTTATATTACTAATTGAATATAATGCTTTAAGTATTATTTTTATCAGATTTACAGAATTTATATTATATAAATGACAACTTACTATTATGAAATACATGATTTTGTAATCGGATTGATTTTTATTGAATAACTTGGACATATAAATATCAGGCTTTTAATATTCTTGATATTTACACTGCAATGGTTCGAACCATCCAAGTCAGTAGGACTTGATCTTTCGGCAGTATAATATCTGATTTGTGGAGACCTGAACCAATAAAGTTCAATTCTAGAATTTCAATGTTTTTATACGATTATATTATGAACAAAAGCATTGAAATCTTAATATTAAACTTTATTGCTTCAGGCACAAGTTAACAATTACTCCATAAATCAAATATAACAGGATTGTTTCTCTGTCATTTCTTCTTTTCCAACAACGTATTCTCTTCCTATTTGCCGGCACTATAAATTGGTAAACTAAATTTCTCCTCCGGAACAATTTTAATCCAGAGCGGCGGCACCAGAAATAATTTCAATCAGTTCCCTGGTGATCACAGCCTGTCGAGTGCGGTTGAAAGTAAGAGTGAGTTTGTCGATCATCTCTCCGGCGTTCTTGCTAGCATTATCCATAGCTGTCATACGGCTGGACTGCTCGCTGCAGGCACCTTCCTTCATTGAGTAAAATAACAGCGAAGCAAGAGAGAACTCGAGATAGCTCTGTATTACCTCATCATCGAGCGAATCATACATCGACAATTTTGGCGCATTAAGTACTGCGCTCTTATCAAACAATGGTAGATCATCAATCATGTACGATACCACAGACTTAAATCTGTTATACACTATATGTCCACTTCCAAAGGAATAACTGCAAAAGAATAATTAAGTTAATAGTTATTAATTATATTATACAATATTCTTTTAAAAAGACATATAATTCATATATCTAAAAGATCCCTATAGTTAAGTAACAGAATGGACCCCACACAAACGTTATGGAATTTCGAATATTGGCTGAATATATGATACACAGATCTTATTATGATAAAAAATTTTCACAATACTCCTTTCTATAATGAACCGTTTTACCTCTACAAGGCGTCATTTTTCAAAATTATTACATAGTGACGACTCCTATTGCCTTTTTATTACTATTTATTATTATGCTAAATATAAGAAGTCCATTAATTTTTTTTATTGTAATTTATTAAGTTTAGAAAAATTTATAGTAAATAATCTCAGCTGACATTAAGTCTATTCTTTTTAAACTAAACTTACGATTCATCTTTTATTTTATTTTTTTCTCTAACATGGAAAGAAAAAGTGGAAAGATGAACTATAAAGAAGTTGAATTGAAAAGAGAAGTTCAATTGAAAGAAACAACTCTATTGCATTAATGAACTGTTTAAACTAATACTTAGTTACTCTATTTAATATTCTATTTAATATCCTAATTCTTGAGTTTGGTTAACGTACCCACTGTTCAATATCTGTATAATTATTTGGGCAGCATCATTGAATGTGGGTGGCTTGCGACCGACCTCAGACGCAACAAAGAGTATATTGTTCGCGAACTGCCGTTGAAGAATGGCACGAGACTTCTCACCAATGCATATGAGCTTCGTGTTCTCACGTTGCTCAGAATCAGCTAATAACCGTTCGCGAATGTAGCGGGATACACCAGTATGCACGGCACCGCAGAGACCACGATCGCTGGTCACAGCAATAACAAGCTTTTTCGGTTCCTCTGGTGGTGCTTGGATCTCAGCCTGTTCATAGAATACCTTTGTGCCGATGCCGAGGGGACGAGCCTGCTTTAAATCACGTTCTGCTCGATTATATTTGGCTGCTGATACCATTTTCATGGATTGAGTAATCTTTTGAATATTCTTGACAGATTTCAAACGTATAGAGATTGACTTGAGAGTGGCCATTCCCCTCTGCTGTTGCCATTGTTGCTCTGGTGCGGCTAGCCGTAGAAACGTTGATATACGGTTGCTAAGCATCATTGTTTAGATTCCTAAAAATTCAAATTATTAAAAAACCGCTTTATTTCAATTCAAGGACTCTGACCGAAAAATTTCAGATAATGATCCGAGGCTAAATCCAACTTTGATTTCAATTCTTTCACTATAAGGATTACTGAGTTCTATCAGAAAACTATCAGAAAATATGCATTATCTCAACTTAATTATACTATGCAATAAAATGTTATAATGCATAGATTCTTGACAGTCACAAACTGGTTTGAAAACATGGAACAAAGTTTTTCTAAAATTTTCAGATTTATCCTTTATTTTCTTTTGCTTAGTTTTTTACATCATGCACTTGCGATACGGACACTAACTAATAGCTTACTAAAAAATTGAAATAGATAAAAATAGATTCGTATAGTCATTGCCAAATCCAAAATTTTGATTTTTTTTAGATACTGGAATTGAATTATCTTAATTTTAATGATACATATAAACATACACATGATATATATATTTAATTAATCATTTTGAAGCATATTGTATCAATTTAGTACATCATTCTTTAATATATTGTTGAAATTAAAATTATTTAATAGAAAGTTACTGTTGTATATCAGTTGAATAGAGCATGCACACATGTGCTGTCTCCACTGACTAGAAGAGACTCAGCGTTGCCTGTGCCTACAAGATAGACTTCTCTCAAATAAATATATATTAATTTTATCTATTGTACTAGTGAATATTATTTCATATTATTTCGTGCCCTTATTAAATTATAACAGTTACTAATTAATATACGTATCAAGTGCTCTATGTAAAAAGTCCTTTGAAAAAATATGTATTTATATTGAACTGTATTTATATTAAAATATAATTATAGTAAGTAGGACTAGCTTCAGAATACAATACAAAATAATCCTTAAGTAGAGATTGGTGGTCTATGAGGCCACAAAACACTGTCTTATTTTTTTTTTTCATTTTTAAATGTTTCATTTGTTATGTAGCTTTTGTTCAACCAGTCACACATAAGTAATAGTGGAAAAATGGCACATTTATTTAATAGATATCGCAGGGATTAATCTTAGTAAAAGTGTCACTACTTTTTACCTCAGTATTTAAGGGAGAGTATCAGAGTAAAGAATGTCAGAATAGAAGTGATAAATAACCTAGCTGTTTCATACAAATAATTTCGTTAATGCAAATTACTGACAGTGATAAAATGCAATTACATTTCTGATGAGAGTGATACAACGAAATGAAAGATCTGTTATATCTGCAGAGGCAAATTTCTGACATTCGGTAAGCACATTTTACTATCTTCTTTGTCAAAAATTCTTTCTGTATACTTACTTTCTCACTTCTAGAATAAATCGTAAGACACGCTATGAAATACGATATGATTAAGTCATAAACTTGAAATTACAGCGATGCATCAAGTCCGATAATCAAGAA
>Ga0157363_1006210_pt1 | contig 11207 bp, 4 predicted proteins | sample AttsexASBM1_FD_111477 | JGI IMG/M metagenome (GOLD analysis project Ga0157363, IMG submission 111477) | Fungus gardens microbial communities from leaf cutter ant in Ribeirão Preto, State of São Paulo, Brazil - Atta sexdens ASBM1 | ecosystem: Host-associated > Fungi > Mycelium > Unclassified ...
TCGATGTGCTCAGCAGGAAGATAGTGTCATCGGTTAATACGTGATTGCCATATGTATTTTCTCATGTGAATGAGGGGATGCGCAATCTCAAGCTGTAGATGCATTTGTCGGATGTGAAGCGCGTTTATCCGGATAAGCTGATTGGAATACAGAAGCGAGGAGTGTCCACACGATTAAAGTCCTGTTATCGAGATTAATTCTCTTAACGTCTTATATCCATATGTTTCCTGATTAAGTATGCCCAGTTTCTCTATCTAGATTCAATCATTTGATTTACATGCGTTTTCGTTTGCTTCAAACATACTTTGTACACTTAACAAAAATTTGATATTTGCAGACAATTCAAGTGGACTTACAGTTTCTTCAGAATCTAATCTTGATTTATTAAAAAAATATTTAACTTTGTTTGTCCGGAAATTTTTGCTGCAAAATAACTGATTTGAAATCTACCGAAGAAATCCGCATGAATTAGATTTAAGGATTTTGGAACATAACAGCCAGAGGTTTCTGTTTAGATGGTATTAGGTGTATCAAGATACGGGCTTACGACTCTCTCATGATCGCGCTTCGGCTTTTATGTGAAAGCTCAGAAAGCGAAGCTGCAAATCCGCGTGGGAGACACCCGCGTCGCGACGGCCGCAATCGCCTCACCACCAGCGAACACCACCACCGTTTGCATATTTATGACTGTTTATAATGTATAATTGACGGGAATCCGCGTGCCACACCAGGCCACGCGGGGCCAAAAGCTACACCGCCTTCCGTGAGCCTCCGAATCAGATTAGCGGCTTTGCATTTCGGTCCAACTCCGGCGGTCGCGACCGCTCCAGTCGTCGGTTCTCTTCTCCTCTTCCATTAGTTTCCGCCCTCTCCCATGCTCCATCATATCTGCTACGTGTGGTCAATGTAAAGTCCGGAAATAATTCCGCAAATTGCACAACGGATCTGCTCTTGATTGCAATCAGAGTCGGCGGGTTATTCATATTTAATATCCTAAGTGTTATATAAAATGATATCGTGGTGGCCCAGAAGATTTCAAAATTTCTAACTTATCCAGCGTAACGATGATAATCTCAAATGCGAATAAAATATTTTGAGAATCGTTAACTGTACGATTTCAAAAATGAAATTTTCCATTATTATTTGTTCTTTAAATCTGAATCAATGGATAGTCATTGATATCAGTGCCAAGTACGTCACTAGTAATCAGTGAATTAAATGTAATCCCTAACCTAGCTTTATTAATCTAACTAACCTTGTTTTAGTGCTTAAAATCAATGAATATAGTATTGGAAGATTGAAATTAACGTAGAAATATTAATATTTCAGTTACAATGCTCAAATATTTTTCCTTTTTTTGTTGAACTTCTCTGATTATTACAAAGTATAAAGTAAAGCCATTGGATAATTAGTGACTAATTCAGATTTAGAAAATGATCATTATATATTTATATAAAAAGAATAATTTTGTTGAAATATTAAAAAGTTAGGTATAGAGAGATACAGATTGAAAATAATTTTGTTGGATCATCCAAATAAATTTGTAAGAAACTCAAGCAATGCTAAAAAGTTTTGACATTTTAACAATCAGTTTGAGCATTCTACATAATTAATTTAATCTAATAAAATTATTTTCAGATCCAGTTAAATCTTTAGATACTTTAGCGAAAGCGTTTTCTTCTCTTTCCTAGAAATCTTCCAGGTAATTAGAGTCAGGTTATAAAAAAGGGGTCCGATGTTTTTCGTTAAAATCGTGCGAGTGAGGATATGTTTTATCTCATTCTGCAAAAGAGAATGTTGCAAAAGAGAAAAGATGTTTTATCTCGCAATGACATGAAAAAAAAATATGTTCAAAGAAAAGTGTATGTAAATTATCTCTGACTAAAGCGAATTTAACAAAGAAGGTCGGATAATCATAAATTGTTATCTAATGGTCAGATTCTGATTAGAGACTAGAGTTTCTAAATATATAGAAAAATACAGATTACAGAATAGAGATCTCTATTCTTTAAAACTTTTAGAATGAATCTCATTCTCTGAAGAGTATCTATTTATATCTCATTTTTTAAGATTCAAAACTGAGCCAATTGGCTCAATTTTCACTCTTTAAAGTGAAATTCCATTTCAAAGAATTTAGAGAGTAGAATATTCTTTTCGTATGAGAATACGAAAACCGCAAAATGTAGATTAATAGGCGTCTAAAGAGTTCTTCAAATTTTTATTCCAGAAAACGTGCAAATTTTTTTTTATTATACTTATATACGAATAATTTGGTTTCTCAATCGGCGTTATTTTTAAAACAATCGTACTGCGAGCGCAAATCCTATAATTATACTTATCGCGTATACAGTAGTCTGCATAATAATACAAGCAGCCGATGCCGTATTTCGCTATATCTGTATGAGTCTTTCGTTGGCCGAGCACGTAATAACCGTTTTAATCGGTGGTAGAGCCGCGAAGTTTTATTGACGTTTTATCGTTGCTGATTATTCTTGACAAGCGAGTCTTTCTCGTGTTAGATAAACGAGACGAATAAACTCTTTACTGCCGTGGCGAAAGCTCGCTTTTCGCACGATTCGAACATAATCCGCTTGTAAATTTCGCAAGGACGCTTTTGTTCCCACACGCGTGTTTGCTCTTTTTCCGACATTCATTTTCCTTCTTCGCTTTTATGTATTTTATTAAAACTTCCAATAACAAATAATAAGATGAATGTCCCAGCGACTGGATATATATCTATCTGCCAATATTTACAAAAAATTTATTATTATTAACCTCAAATGCTTTTTTTATTACAATATATTACAATATATATAATTTAATATTATAATTTAATTGTATTTAAAGAATATAATTAAATTATAATTATATTTTAAAAAAGCATTCAGATTAATAATAATATAAACAAATAAAAGTTTTGTGTAAATGTCTGATCATTGGGATGTTTATCTTATTATTTAGAATGTAAATTTACATCCTTTATAAATTTACGACATACATACATTGAAAACAAAATTTATTGAATTTTATTAAATATTTGTTTGAATAATACCAACAAAATATTTACTTATAGTAAGTAAATATTTATTCAAAGTAAAAAAGTTAAAACTTAAGATATATATTTACATTTAGTAAATATTTCGATAGTAATATACAAACAGATATTGAATAAAATTCAGTAATTTTCCCAGTGCATAAATATATAAAAAAGAATATAATAAAAATTCGATATATTCAAAGGTAAAGTAGTATGAACAACCCTACAATTTTTCTTTTTTACGGAATCGACAAGCTGCGCAACGACTCCAGCGATGTTAATTGCAACTTCGGTCGGAGACTTCGCGTCTTCCTTTTCATTTCACTCGCACCGGCACGATGGACGTCCAATACATCCTCCTTTGAATTACTTTTTTTTCTTCTACCTTCGTCTTCGATGCGCCGCATACTAACATCGATACTCGATCGCTAATTACAGGGCTCCGCGGGAGGGCGAACGAAATCATAGGGTTAAGGAAGAACTCCCTTAATGGGCACTCCAGGTTCGCGCGCGGGAACCAGACGGGCCCTCTTCCGGAGAAGGGGCAGATGCCAGCTGCTTCTAATTGAGACATCAGTGTCGATATAAACCCGCCGCCCAGGCGCGACGTGAACCGACGCGTGAAACGCAAAGGCGTGCCCTGTCTCTACCCCTCCCTGGTATAGATATACATATGCACGTAAGTAGATAGATCCAATACACGCGCGTTTTGGCGTATACAATATTTACGTCGAGCCTTATGATCGACCGGAAACGCGGGTCTCGCTGCTTCGCACCGTTGCCGACCCATTTCCTGTAGGCAATACACATGCGATGGTTGGCTATTTTGTCAGTCAATAGTTATCCAACTAACGAACTCTTAATTTCGAAACGCATGCGCCAATCATGTCGCGTGAAAGTTCTCAATCGATCGTACTGTCAGCGATTGTCTGTTATTTTTGCATTTGGAAGTAAGAATAATAATTAATGGATATATAATTAATTGTATGGTGTTTTTTACGTCTTTTTATTATGCGTCGAGATACATGATTAAGAAACGTTAATCAAGAAAATTCTTCATGATTTATTTTTCATAATTTCAGACGATACATGAAAATTCTATTGTTAATAATAGTTTTGGCAAAAAAAAGTTTAGCATCATGTTTTTATTGTTATGTGATGTCGCAATATAAAATGTCCAACATACGATTGAGAACCTCTGGCATGGACAGTATTGTAAGCAGGAACACAATTTGATCGGGTGGAAAGCGCAATAGGGCCGGCTTATCATGAGATTGGTAAATACGGAGAAATTATACGTAATTAACATGTACCATATAATTAGCGGGTACGATATGGCGTGTTCAACACAACCATGATCTGATTATTTTAGCATTATATGATATGAAACATATTGGCAGCTTTCGAGTTTGTAGCTCTTGTATACTACAGAGTGAGAATATTAGCCTTGAATCCACAACAAATTCTGCTTATTGTTTACTGTAAATTTTATTTAGTTTCTATGTTACGCTATTTTTTTATCTCCAAATTTTCCACGATCCTCACGTTTCTATTAGTATTAGTTTTGAAGAAAAATTGAAACAGCTGATCCTTATAGCGTCACTTATGAGAAAGAAATACGAATCTCTCGAGCATCAATTTGACATCAGCGAATTCTGAAAATATATGCGTGGGGAAAAAAGTGATCGACGATAGATGGATTTTCGAAAAGTCGATTAATTCGGATAACCTCCTTCGCAACCCCCTAAGTAGGCGACAGCTGTTGAAATGGTTGAAAGTTCGGCTCATATCGCGCCTATCGTCGTCAGAGTCGTGACATTGGTTGCTCATATCCGGCATCAAACTGCGCAGAACAGCCCGAAGGCACCGGTTGGTGCAGGATATTGAAGTCCACTAATAACGCTCTCCCTCGAAAAATATTTGACGATCATACACCGGCGGCATGGCGACCGCACCGAAGTGTTCCATCCGTTGCCCCCGTTCCAAACGCGGCTGAAATAATAATTTTTAATTAACGAAATTCTCAATGGATCGACTCTAACGAACGAACGCTGGTGTCACAGGCGTGTTGAACCGTTACGGTGTCGCATTCTGCGCGTACAAAAGGTCGGTGGGTTGTAAAGGTTAATTAAAAATTCGGGGAATTCGACACACCGGGCTAATTATCGAAATATTTATTTCAACGATATACAAGCTTGTTAACGATAGATGAAATACAAGAAAAGTTGATTAATTTTGACAATATTAAAAATCTCCTGCACAATTTATATCCCTAACTGTAAGAACCATATTGTTCCAGAATAAAATATCTTGGTCCCAGATAATCCTGCCGATATAATTAAAGAGCCCCTAATAGTGCGCCGAATCAATTACCGAGATCACATTCTGTGGCCATACATGGTACACATACCATTCATCACGATACGACGACAATACGTATTTTCTCATATCCCGAGAGTGCCTCGAAATTAGCCCCCTCCGTACTTTTCTCTCTTACTCTCCTCTTTATATATTCCTCGATGAATCATCGACCGAAACCGGCGTGTGACGGGCGTGCAAATCACAATTTTCCACGATTTCCATCGCGGCCGATGGTGGTTCGCCACGTACGCGTGCTGTGTCGCGCTGCGTGATTGCGTGTCGTTTAAGAGAGAGAAATAATGCTGCACGTTGCGTGTTGGACGAGATCTAAGCGGATTAGCCTTCCGCGGGTTTCTCTCTTCGTCTTCGCCGTGTTACGCGGAACGTTCGTGGGAAAACAGACGGCAGTCATGGGATCGACTTCACACACGCGTGCATGTGCGTGCACGCGTCTCTTCTCGCTCGCATATACGGTCGATCGACGGCGTGTTAATAATCAGTCGGCTTCCTATAGAGATGGGATCGGTAGGATCCAATCTAACAGCTCAATCCGCTGTCCTGTCGCATCAAATCAGTCCCAGTCGAAGTCCCGTGAAGGCTTTATGCCTGTCTTAATGTAATTCGTAGGGCTTATTCGGTCGCTTTCTCGAGGGTAAAATTAGGGTCACGATATGATAAAGTAGAAAAAAAGAGAGAGATATTTAGATAATATAAATAGTGTTCATGATCGATATTTTAATATCGTGTCTTTTATTAATACAAGCTGCATTATTTTCGATAAAAGTGAGATTGATTAAGTTGTAGCTCAAAATAATAATAATATAAATAATAATAATTATACAGAAACAATCGTATTTCGATTTTACTGAAATATCTAAAAATTTAATATATAATAGCTAGATACAGATATAAAAAAAATTCATTAATTATTTTGATAGTCTGATTAATAGAAATATTTTCATATCTGTAAAATTGCACTGTTAAAAAAGTACAGTTTGCCTCCGTTATATGTAATGTAAGCAAATTTCAAGCAAGTACATTAACAACATTTATGGAAATGAAGTTACAAGTAACTTAAATTTAATGTTCGCACATTAAATTTCATACACATTCATATAAAATTTTATGGAAAATACACACGTGCACATGTACATAAATATATTTTTGAGTTACAAAATACATTAAATTTAATGTACTTGTGTAACTTAAAAGTACATTAAATTTCATAACATTTTTAACAATGTAGGACACTCAAGCTAGTTGCTAAAATATTAAAACTTTTGCTCATCAAGCTCGAATTTCCTATATAATTATTTTGATGGTCAACAAAATTGCAGATCTGTATTTATATTTTTAGATATTATATTTTAGCAAAATCGTTTTTAATGGCAAATAATATTGCCCTGTTATATCCAACCATTTTGTATCATTAAGGACTCTTTAGGAATTAATTTATATTTAATATTGACAATGAAATACACGAGGCATTCTAAGTAATTCTGAGCATTCTAGGCAAGTGAAAATACCATACTAAAGTAGCAAGATGGGAGCCACCTTACGAAGAGCTGTGGAACATTGGCGGAGGTCGATAGGTGCTTAGCAAAGCAACTGAAATGAGCGCCGAGTTTGCGCCACGTCTGGGTGCGTCGAAACTGTATATGCACATGTAAAGGTTGCAACCGCACCTGTGCACACACACACACACACACACACACACACACACACACACACACACACACACACGCATATCTCAGCACGCGTACCGTCGTGTACATTCGAGCTTTATACAACCGGGCCCGCGCGCGCCATAAGACGTTTCCTTAATTAAACCCATCGATTCGCCGCCGACTGATTAGACTGCGGCGCCCGGGTAAGTACAGGGCGCGTGCGACGCTTCCCTTTTTGTGTCCTTCGCGTTCGGAGGACCTTGTCGGACGGACAGTCCTCGTCCTCCGACGAATCTCAATGCATCGCGCATAAAAATCACGGTACTCATTTACTAAACGAGTGGCGTACTAACAAAGAGATGCACCCCTTCTGATGGAACGAGATTACTCGAAATTTTGGAGATAAACCTTACGCATGTATAATCATCGTATCAAAATTCTTGAAATAATATATTATTATGTTTTCGGTTTTTAATAAATTTCCTTGGAGTATATATGCGCATAACATGAAAATCCATCATTTTTTATACACACGATCCGTGTAATTTTGAAACCAAATGACTCATATTTAATCTGCATTTCACTGAGAATTCAATTAAACTCGTCTATAAAATTGCAAAATGCATCATCAAATTAAATTGTTTACATTTAATATGCAACTTTTTTTTGTTTCACATATATTTTTATGTGAAACATATATTAGCATCACTAATAAGTCTTTAATAATCGTGAAAATCTGAAGATATTTTAACGGAAGTAATTAAATTTGAATATATTCTTTGATAATAAATAAGTTAAGAATGTAAATTAATGAAGATTTAAAATGAAAGGATCTTCCCTGCTATCATACTGAATGCGTTTGAGGTAAGCCGGTTCAGAGGCTGACGGCGTTGACAAAATAAGTAACTCTCGCGAAAGCCTGTCTGCTGTAGATACTAATTAATGCCAAAAACTGCAATTACCGCAGCTTATCTTGATCCAGTCGAAATCTCTTAATGAGACCCTCGAGACACGGCGAATTCCTTAGTGCGTCCAAGGAGAATTCCTATGCGCTTGTTTGAGTTCAGTAGAATATTAATTTAAACTATCCTCTTCCCGTTGAGTCTCGGGGGGACGTTTTTAATCGGAACCCCGGTTATTCTGTACATTATGTTTCGCCCAATATAGCGTCTGAAGAGTTTCTCCAATTGTGTCTTAATCTTCTGCGCTCGCTTCTTCAATCCGTCCAAATAATTTCAAAACATGTATCTTCTAAACGACAAAGTTACAATCGTAGAGACAACGTGAATCTATCGTTAGTGGTTCGTACGATAAATATTGTAGTGCATGATGTTTCGACTTTCATTGCTAACGAGGAACTAAATATATTCATTTGTCTTTTTAAAACAAACGAATGTATTTATTAGTTCCTTGTTAAAAAAAAATGTTTATTTTTGTAAATGTATTATTTAAAAGCATTATTTGAAAAAATTAATAATCTTTCTTTGCACAAATAAAATTTCTATTAAAAAAAAAGTAGGATAACAATAATTATTTTATATATTTTTGCATTTATTTATTTATAATCTATAATTTTATTTACAAGATAAAAATGTATCAGTATAAAAAATTAAGTTCTTTCTCTCAAAATTAAAATATATTCATATAACATTTCATAATTTAAATAAGTAAGGAAAAGGCGAATACTCAAGATTATTGTGCTTAATATTTTTTATGTGTAATTTCTAAATATGCTTCTCAGTTAGTAAACTGCGTCGAAATTGAAATAATGAAAACTATATTAATCGTCGATTTGATAATGATATTAGCATCTTAAACACACTATACTTAACTTATTACACTGTAAATAACTTACAATATTACGAAAGTTTCATAATAATCTGGCTGAACATCGAATACATAAAAAGAGACTTAATTTTATGTGTGCAGAAAATTTGGACATCAAGGGACATTAAAGGAAAGTTGTGGGTAACAATATCGTGCGACAATATTGACCGATGTATAGATGTATGCTGAACATCGGCGCTTTCGCTTGTGTTCTACGAGTGCACTTGCTTTATCAGAATTGCAAATTCACCAGTTCCGTGAGGACAACGAGGGGCGAGGAGGAGAGGTTGATCAACAGAGAGTAGGATGAGAGAGCGCGGAAGGGCGGAACGTGCCTTCTAGTTGCGAGGGAGTCGAGTACTCGGGTTAGGTATGCCATTAAGCCGACTTGCCGGGCTAATAACCGCGACGCTGCTCTCTTTACGGCATTTCCATCGATTAATCTCATCGACGAATGGCACCTGATAAAATCGATTCGCAAAGTTCGTTCGCTCGCTTAGCGAAACTCATTCCAGTGTGTAGTAAGTAACATATACCTCGTATCCCGACGGTGCTCACGGCACTACCGTCTTCGAGATCACAAGTTATTTAGTCGAATATCGCGCTTAGAAACTTCCGTGTAATTCTCGGGCTGCGATAAGGATCCGCGAGTATTTCCCCTCGGAGGAAGAAAGTATTACGCATGTTCTTATACGATCATTAATCGAAGTCTGCGAACTACCCGTTACGCGAGCAAAAACGAAAGGAGAAATTACACATGGTGTCTCGAGCGCGACTGAGGTTAATTAAAAGTTCTTTAATTTTGCGCACGTGTGTTTACCCTCGTGATCCGCTTCCGGGAACTCGCGACTGCGACTACGGTAAATAAGTACATATTCGTACAAAGTACATCGTGGATCTTGGGAACTGTGCACGAAAGCAAATATATATAATCTTAAATTTTCTTAGTTTGAGTTCTGTTAATTTGAAATTAATTTGCTATGCGCAAATTACATATCACAAAGACAACCTTGTTAATAAAATGATTTATATCTATTTATATCTATGAGTATAATTTTTTTATTTATTTAATTGACTTTTAAATTATATCTATATATATTTTTAAGAAAGAAGATGGCATATGTACGCTTTACATCTCGGTAATTATTTCCTCAGAAAAAGAGTGTTTCTTTCATCTCTACGTTATTTTCGCCAGTCTGTTACTTCGAGTGCACTTCTTTGTAGTTGCATTTTCCACGCTTGAGATGAAACAAGCACGTATTCTTGTTTCATACTGAGAAAGGAGACACAAAGCAAGCGTGTAAAGTACCGAGAGGTGTGGACCTCTTAACTCAACGATGCAAGACACATCGTTATCGTTGTGAAGTTCACATCAGCCACGAAACTGTTGGAGCCTTCCTCCCTTGCGTCCGAGGAAGAATCAGGGTTGTATCAATAACTAAGAGATAGGTTCGGCCGAGCTTTTACCGCAAGCTGCCGGCGGCAACTTCCACCGGCGTGAGGGATATCCGGGGCAATGGATCGAGATGTGTCCCGGGATTTGCGGATTAGGTCGACCGCCGGCGAAGGAACGCCGTTACGTCTGCGTCTGGCTTAACCGCGGGGATAGATAACGTTACCGAAGGATATACCGAGCCGGATAGTTATGGGCTCACATTTTACACCACCTCCACCGGCCCTTTCCGGCGTATTGCTGCAGCAAGGTATAGCAACGCTGCCTCTAGAAATGCAACACGCCCGCTTTTACTTTGCAAGAAGATAATGGACCGCTTGAGCAAACCTCGAGAACCGTTGAAATTATACTACTGGTTGATTTACAGGGAATAAATGCGAAATAATAATGAAAAATAAATATTATTTGATGTCTCTCTCTCTCTCTCTCTCTCTCTCTCTCTCTCTAATCATTATTTTTTATTACTGAGATATAAGTTTAAAAGCAGATTATTCAAACAAGACAGATTTATTAATCATAAAAAAAAGTATCAATTATTAACGTAATACGTATTATTACGGTATATGTATTACGATAATATGTATTACATTAAGACAAAATCTAGAAAAAAATGAAAATGAATGAAATTATATATATATATATATATATGGATATGTATATAGAACATGTAACACTTTTTTTATAATATTAGTGACACGTAATTTAGATAAAATTATATTAAATAATTTTCTTTACTATATTTTGAACCAATTTGGATCTCTAAATACGAGAGACTGTATTTAACGTAAATGTTTTGAAAAACTATTTTAGTTATATCTTTAACCATATCTTCATATAGGAAATATTTTTCTGATATTTAAAA
>Ga0157363_1006211_pt1 | contig 11207 bp, 10 predicted proteins | sample AttsexASBM1_FD_111477 | JGI IMG/M metagenome (GOLD analysis project Ga0157363, IMG submission 111477) | Fungus gardens microbial communities from leaf cutter ant in Ribeirão Preto, State of São Paulo, Brazil - Atta sexdens ASBM1 | ecosystem: Host-associated > Fungi > Mycelium > Unclassified ...
AATCGTTAAGGTAGGCAGTAATAGAAAAGAAATCGAGGCAAAAATGAGCAAAGTCAGACTCGCTATCATCGGTAACGGCATGGTCGGCCACCGCTTTATTGAGGATCTTCTCGATAAAGCCGATGCTGAGCAGTTCGATATTACCGTGTTCTGTGAAGAACCCCGCAAGGCGTACGACCGTGTGCACTTGTCTTCTTACTTCTCTCACCATACCGCCGAAGAGCTCTCTCTGGTGCGTGAAGGGTTCTACGAGAAGCATGGCGTAAAAGTGCTGGTGGGCGAACGCGCTATCACCATCAACCGTCAGGAGAAAGTAATCCACTCCAGCGCCGGACGTACGGTTTTTTACGATAAGCTGATCATGGCGACGGGCTCGTATCCGTGGATCCCGCCTATTAAAGGGTCGGAAACCCAGGATTGTTTCGTTTACCGTACCATTGAAGACCTCAACGCCATCGAATCCTGCGCACGTCGAAGCAAACGCGGCGCGGTTGTCGGCGGTGGTCTGCTGGGTCTGGAAGCGGCAGGCGCGCTGAAAAACCTCGGCGTTGAAACCCACGTTATCGAATTTGCCCCGATGCTGATGGCCGAACAGCTCGACCACATGGGTGGCGATCAGCTGCGCCGTAAGATCGAAAGCATGGGCGTGAAAGTTCACACCAGCAAAAACACCAAAGAGATCGTTCAGGAAGGGACTGAAGCACGCAAAACCATGCGCTTTGCCGACGGCAGCGAGCTGGAAGTGGACTTCATCGTCTTCTCCACCGGTATCCGCCCGCGCGACAAGCTGGCAACGCAATGCGGTCTGGCCGTCGCGCAGCGCGGTGGGATCATGATTAACGACACCTGCCAGACCTCCGACCCGGATATTTACGCCATCGGCGAATGCGCCAGCTGGAACAACCGCGTATTCGGCCTGGTCGCGCCTGGGTACAAAATGGCGCAGGTCGCCGTTGACCATATCCTCGGCAGCGAAAACGCCTTCACCGGCGCAGACATGAGCGCCAAGCTGAAGCTGCTGGGCGTGGACGTGGGCGGTATTGGCGATGCGCATGGTCGCACCCCGAACTCCCGCAGCTATGTTTATCTGGACGAAAGCAAAGAAGTCTACAAACGTCTTATCGTCAGCCAGGACAACAAAACCCTGCTCGGGGCGGTGCTGGTGGGCGACACCAGCGACTTCGGCAACCTGCTCCAGCTGGTGCTGAACGCCATTGAGCTGCCGGAAAACCCGGACGCGCTGATCCTCCCGGCGCACGCCTCCAGCGGTAAGCCGTCCATTGGCGTGGATAAACTGCCGGACAGCGCGCAAATCTGTTCCTGCTTCGACGTCACCAAAGGCATGCTGATCTCCGCCATTAACAAAGGCTGCCACACCGTTGCGGCGCTGAAGGCGGAAACCAAAGCCGGGACCGGCTGCGGCGGCTGTATCCCGCTGGTCACCCAGGTGCTGAACGCCGAGCTGGCAAAACAGGGCATTGAAGTGAACAACAACCTGTGCGAGCACTTCGCTTACTCTCGCCAGGAGCTGTACCACCTGATCCGCGTGGAGGGCATTAAGTCCTTTGACGAACTGCTGGAGAAACACGGCCAAGGCTATGGCTGTGAGATATGTAAGCCTACCGTCGGTTCGCTGCTGGCGTCCTGCTGGAACGAATATGTGCTCAAACCAGAACACACTCCGCTTCAGGACACCAACGATAACTTCCTGGCCAATATTCAGAAAGACGGGACTTACTCGGTGATCCCGCGTTCTGCCGGAGGGGAAATCACCCCGGAAGGGCTGGTCGCCGTGGGTCGTATCGCCCGTGAGTTTAACCTGTACACCAAAATCACCGGTTCCCAGCGTATCGGCCTGTTCGGCGCGCAGAAAGATGACCTGCCGGAAATCTGGCGTCAGCTGATTGAAGCGGGCTTCGAAACCGGTCACGCGTACGCCAAGGCGCTGCGCATGGCGAAAACCTGCGTGGGCAGCACCTGGTGCCGCTACGGCGTGGGCGACAGCGTGGGCTTCGGCGTAGAGCTGGAAAACCGCTACAAAGGCATCCGTACGCCGCACAAAATGAAGTTCGGCGTCTCAGGGTGTACACGTGAATGTGCAGAAGCGCAGGGTAAAGACGTGGGTATCATTGCCACGGAGAAAGGCTGGAACCTGTACGTGTGCGGTAACGGCGGGATGAAACCTCGCCACGCGGATCTGCTGGCCGCCGATCTCGATCGCGATACGCTGATCAAATACCTCGACCGCTTCATGATGTTCTACATTCGTACCGCCGATAAGCTGACCCGTACCGCGTCCTGGCTGGATAATCTCGAAGGCGGCATCGACTACCTGAAGTCGGTCATTATCGACGACAAGCTGGGCCTGAATGAACAGCTGGAATCCGAGATGACTCGACTGCGCGAGGCGGTGATCTGCGAGTGGACCGAAACCGTGAACACGCCAGCGGCGCAGACGCGCTTCAAACACTTTATCAACAGCACCCAGCGCGACCCGAACGTGCAGGTGGTGCCGGAGCGTGAACAGCATCGTCCAGCGACCCCGTATGAACGTATTCCGGTGATGCTGGTGGAGGAAAACGCATGAGCCAGTGGGTAAACATCTGCAATATTAACGACATTCTGCCAGCAACCGGCGTCTGTGCCCTGCTGGGCAACGAGCAGGTGGCGATTTTCCGTCCTCGCCACGATGAACAGGTCTATGCCATCAGCAATATCGACCCGTTCTTCGAGGCCAGCGTGCTCTCCCGCGGTCTGATTGCGGAGCACCAGGGCGAGCTGTGGGTTGCCAGCCCGCTGAAAAAGCAGCGCTTCCGCTTAACCGACGGACTCTGCATGGAAGATGAAAGCTTCTCGGTCAAACACTACGACGTCCGCGTGAAGGACGGCGAGGTGCAGCTGAAAGCGTAACCTCTCGCCTTTTCAATAGGAAAGGCTTATGACCCCTTATGGGTAACGGCAGGAAAAACCGTATGTTCTGTACGATTCCTGCTGTTATCCTGACGTCAATTCTTCCCCCGCCATGAATGCTGTGAGGTAACGTCGTGGATCACCTGCCGATTTTTTGTCAATTACGCAACCGCGACTGCCTGCTCGTGGGCGGCGGCGATGTGGCTGAACGCAAGGCGCGCCTGCTGTTAGAGGCGGGCGCCCGACTGACCGTTAACGCCCTCACCTTCGCCCCACAGTTTGACGTCTGGGCGCAGGAAGGGATGCTCACCCAGGTGCAGGGCGAATTTGATGAATCCCTGCTGGATACCTGCTGGCTGACCATCGCCGCAACGGATAACGATGACGTTAACCAGCGCGTCAGCGACGCCTGCGAAGCGCGCCGCATCTTCTGTAACGTGGTGGATGCGCCGAAAGAGGCGAGCTTTATCATGCCGTCGATTATCGACCGTTCACCGCTGATGATTGCGGTGTCGTCCGGTGGCCGCTCGCCCGTTCTTGCCCGTCTGCTGCGGGAAAAACTGGAAGCCGTGCTGCCGCAGCATCTTGGCCAGATTGCCCAATACGCCGGGCAGCTGCGTTCCCGCGTGAAGCAAACCTTCGCAACCGTGGGCGAACGCCGTCGCTTCTGGGAGAAGTTCTTTGTCAATGACAGGCTGGCGCAGTCGCTGGCCAATCAGGACGCCAAAGCCGTTGAAGAGACGACCGAACAGCTCCTGAGCGAGCCGCTGGATCATCGCGGTGAAGTGGTACTGGTGGGCGCAGGTCCCGGCGATGCGGGCTTGCTGACGCTGAAGGGTCTCCAGCAGATCCAGCAGGCGGACATCGTGGTGTATGACCGTCTGGTCTCTGATGACATCATGAATCTGGTACGCCGCGATGCTGACCGCGTGTTCGTCGGCAAACGGGCAGGTTATCACTGCGTACCGCAGGAGGAGATCAACCAGATCCTGCTGCGGGAAGCGCAGAAAGGTAAGCGTGTGGTGCGTCTGAAAGGGGGCGATCCCTTTATCTTTGGTCGCGGCGGCGAGGAGCTGGAAACTCTCTGCAACGCGGGCATTCCATTCTCCGTGGTGCCGGGTATTACGGCGGCATCCGGCTGTTCTGCCTATTCCGGCATTCCGTTAACCCATCGCGACTATGCCCAGAGCGTGCGCCTGGTGACGGGCCACCTGAAAACCGGCAGCGAGCTGGACTGGCATAATCTGGCCGCTGAAAAGCAGACGCTGGTCTTCTACATGGGGCTAAATCAGGCAGCCACGATTCAGGCGAAACTGCTGGAGCACGGCATGGAAGCAGATATGCCGGTCGCACTGGTGGAAAACGGCACCGCCATTACGCAGCGCGTGGTCGATGGCGTGCTGACGCAGCTGGGTGAGCTGGCGCAGCAGGTTGAAAGCCCGGCGCTGATCGTGGTGGGCCGCGTGGTAGCACTGCGTGAAAAACTGAACTGGTTCTCCAGCCACTAACGCACAATCTCTCTCCCGGGAGTAGTCTTGAAGCGGACTACTCCCTTCTTACCTCAATCGATAACATACCGCCCGCATAATGGAACTTTTCCATTTATTCCCTCGTGTTACATCCAATTTTAGATTTTTAGACAAGGAATGCGTATGTTCAAACTGGCTAAAGCTGCCGTTCTGGTCGGCCTGTTATCAACTCTGACGGCCTGCACCGGTCACGTTCAAAATACTAAAAATAATTGCAGCTATGATTACCTGCTGCATCCGGCGATCTCCATTTCGAAGATCATTGGCGGTTGCGGCCCGGCGGCACAGCAGTAAGCGTTTTTCAGGCGTAAAAAAACCGGGAATTTCCCGGTTTTTTTATTGAGTCCGTATTTGTCGGGTGGCGGCTTAAGGTTTCGCCACAAACCCAATCGCCTCGTACACCGCTTTCAGGGTTTCCGACGCGCGCGCGCTGGCTTTTTCTGCGCCCTCTTTCATCACTTTTTGCAGGAAAGCTTCGTCGTTACGGTAACGGTGATAGCGCTCCTGCAACTCGGTCAGCATGCCGGAAACGGCGTCTGCCACTTCGCCTTTCAGGTGGCCGTACATCTTGCCTTCAAAGTGTTTTTCCAGCTCAGGGATGCTCTGTCCGGTCACACCGGAGAGAATGTCCAGCAGGTTGGATACGCCCGCTTTGTTCTGCACGTCGTAGCGCACCACTGGCGGCTCATCGGAGTCGGTCACCGCACGCTTGAGCTTTTTCACCACCGATTTCGGATCTTCCAGCAGGCCGATAACGTTGTTGCGGTTATCGTCAGACTTGGACATCTTTTTGGTCGGCTCCAGCAGGGACATCACGCGCGCGCCGGATTTCGGAATAAACGGCTCAGGCACTTTGAACACGTCGCCGTAAAGCGCATTGAAGCGCTGGGCAATATCGCGGCTCAGCTCCAGGTGCTGCTTCTGGTCTTCACCCACCGGCACCTGGTTGGTCTGGTACAGCAGAATGTCGGCCGCCATCAGCACCGGATAGTCAAACAGACCGGCGTTGATGTTCTCAGAGTAGCGCGCAGACTTATCCTTGAACTGGGTCATGCGGCTCAGCTCGCCGAAATAGGTGTAGCAGTTCAGCGCCCAGCCCAGCTGCGCGTGCTCTGGTACGTGAGACTGAACGAAAATGGTGCTCTTCTCGGGATCGATACCGCACGCCAGGTACAGCGCCAGCGTATCGAGCGTTGCTTTGCGAAGCTTCTCTGGATCCTGACGCGCGGTGATAGCATGCAAATCCACGATGCAGTAAATGCAGTGGTAGTCATCCTGCATGCTCACCCACTGACGTAACGCACCCATGTAGTTACCAATGGTCAGTTCACCTGAAGGCTGTGCGCCACTAAAAACGATGGGCTTAGTCATTATTCAATTCCTGATGTTCACTGTGCGAGAGCCCGAGTGCGGGCAACAAATCTTTGAAGTGGTCGAACACAACGTCCGGCTCACTCAGCGTAATGGCTTCACCGTAGTTGTAGCCGTAGGTCAACCCAACCGACGGGCAACCTGCCGCTCTGGCAGCCAGAATATCATTGCGGGAATCCCCGACAAAGAGCAGCTCCGCAGGTGCTAAGGATAATTTTCCTGCCACCAGCAATAGCGGTTCCGGATGCGGCTTTTTATTCTGTACGTCATCGCCGCCCACAATCACGGAGAAGTATTTCGCGATATCCAGCGCTTCCAGCAGAGGCGCAACGAACGGTGTCGGCTTGTTAGTTACCAGCCCCAGCGGGATGCCTTTAGCATATAGCGCGCTCAGCGTTTCAGCGACATCCGGGAACAGGAAGCTGCCCTCTTCGACGGTCTCTTCGTAGAAACGGTCGAACAGTTTGCGCAGAATACGCTGCTGCTCATCCTGGGGAATATCCGCGTGGTCAACACTCGGTTTACCTTGCGCGGAACGCTGAGAGGCACGCTCCTGACGAGCCCAGGTCAGCGCGCGCTCCATCAGCACGTCTGCACCGTTACCAATCCACGTCACGACGCGCTCTTCGCCTGCAACGGGGAGTTCAAGGGCATACAGCGCCTGATCGACGGCGCTGGTTAATCCTGGCGCGCTGTCGACCAGCGTGCCGTCGAGGTCAAATGCTACACCCCGAATAGCCTGCAATTTATCCATGACTTACCTTCGCCAGTTCACGGCGCATTTCATCAATGACTTTTTTGTAATCCGGTTGATCGAAGATGGCGGAGCCTGCGACGAACATATCCGCCCCTGCCGCCGCAATCTCACCGATGTTATTGACCTTCACGCCGCCGTCCACTTCCAGACGAATATCATAGCCAGACTCATCGATACGGCGGCGCACTTCACGCAGTTTGTCGAGGGTCTGAGGGATAAATGACTGACCACCAAAGCCCGGGTTGACGGACATCAGCAGGATCACGTCCAGCTTGTCCATCACGTAGTCGAGATAGCTCAGCGGGGTCGCCGGGTTAAAGACCAGCCCCGCCTTACAGCCGTTCTCTTTGATCAGCTGTAGCGTGCGGTCAACGTGTTCGGAGGCTTCCGGGTGGAAAGTGATGATGCTGGCACCCGCCGCGGCGAAATCGGGTACGATGCGGTCAACCGGTTTCACCATCAGATGCACGTCAATGGGCGCGGTGATCCCGTAGTTACGCAGCGCTTTAAGCACCATCGGACCGATGGTCAGGTTGGGAACGTAGTGGTTATCCATAACGTCGAAATGGACGACATCCGCGCCAGCCGCGAGAGCTTTGGCAGTGTCTTCACCCAGGCGGGCAAAATCGGCCGACAGAATTGAGGGGGCAATCAAAAACTGTTTCATCCGCATCTCCTTGAAATGTGTTTACCGGCGGGCAAAGGCTCAGGGTCGATAAAGCGCCAGAAGTTCGTCCACCTTTTTACGTGTGCCGCCGTTGCTGCTAATGCTACGCCGCACTTTTACCTGAAAATGCTTCGCGGCTTTGTACCATTCGCGCGTATCAGGCGTGTCGTGATTCGAAATTAACACCGGAATTCTTTTGCTGACCAGCTTTTCCGCCATCTCAGCCAGACGAGCCTGCTCGGCCGGGCTGAAGCTATTGGTGTGGTAGGCGGTGAAATTTGCCGTGGCAGACAGCGGCGCGTAAGGCGGGTCGCAGTAGACCACCGAGTTTACGCCCGCCAGCTCCATGCACTCTTCATATGAGAGACAGTAGAACTCGGCATTCTGTGCTTTTTCAGCAAAGTGATACAGCTCGTCCTGCGGGAAATAGGGACGCTTATAGCGGCCAAACGGCACGTTAAACTCGCCACGCAGATTATACCGGCACAGACCGTTGTAGCCATGGCGGTTGAGATAAAGAAACAACAGCGCGCGACGGAACGGATCCTGGCTTTGATTAAACTCAGCGCGGAACTGATAGTAGACGTCCGGGTTGTTGTTCTCTGGCGTAAACAGCTTCCGTGCCTCTTCCACATACTCATCGGTACGCAGTTTGACGATGTTATAGAGGCTAATAAGGTCGCTGTTGATATCCGCCAGGATATAACGAGAAAAATCGGTATTCAGGAACACCGATCCAGCACCCACGAAGGGCTCGATAAGACACTCGCCTTTCGGCAGGTGCTTTTTAATATCGTCGAGCAGGGGGTATTTCCCCCCTGCCCATTTCAGAAAAGCGCGATTTTTTTTCATGCTGACTAACTGATTACACCTTCTCCGGCTGTGGAGAAAGCTCCGACAGCATCCTGCGCTTTAAACATTACTTCAGATCGGCCTGCACCTGATGAATCGGCTTCGCCCACGGGTTTTTCGCCTGCACGTCGGCTGGCAGCGTGGAAACGGCACGTTTTGCTTCATCTTTGGAAGCATAAATACCACTCACCAGCACATACCACGGTTGACCGTTACGGGTCGTCTGATAAACCACGTAGTTTTTCAGATTCGATTTCTTCGCCCAGGCGTTGAGGTTGTCATAGTTAGACGAACTGCTCAGCTGAAGGGTGTAGTTGCTGGAAGAGGCCGACTGCAAAGAACCCACGTTGCCCGTCGTTTTACCTGGCGAAGCGCCCGTTTTGGCTGCGGGAGCCGCAGGTGTTGTTGCAGCAGGTGTTGTTGCAGCAGGCGCCGCTGTGGTCGCCGTCGCTTTCGGAGCAGCGGTTGCCGCAGGCGTTGGCGCTTTAACCGGCTGGCTCACCGCAGGTTTTGTCTGCGCTGGCGCTTTCGTTTCTGGCGCTTTTGCCACGGCCTGTGGTTTCGTCTCACGCTTCGGCTCAATCACAGCCTGCTTACGCTCCTGGCGTGGTGCAGTCTGCGTCTGGCGCGGTTTGGTTTCCGTTGCCGCCGTCTGCTGCTGGGCATTGCTGCCATGAACTGGCGCAACGGTGGCTGGTTCAGTTGGCAGCGTGGAGTTCACCACGGCAGCGTTAACCTGTTCCTGATTCTGCGGCTGCATCAGCGCGTTGTTCAGATCGCCCTGAACCTCAACACGCTGCTGGCCTTCAGGCGTAGCTGGCGCCTGGCCCTGAGTCGGGGTAGAAGAGACAGGCGGCAGAGAGATATCCTGACCGGCGCTGGTGTTGCCTGCGGTCTGCTCTGCGGAAGTGGTGCCCGGCGCAGGCTGAGCGCCATTCGCCTGGTTGCTCGCATCGTTACCAGACAGGTCGATGCTCTTCTCGGCAGACGCGGTCTGCTCGGTAGAATGGGTAGAAGGGGCTTTTAGCGCGGAACCAATGCCGACAATCAGCAATACCAGCACCAGAACGCCAAGGCCCATCATGATGTACTGACGGGAGGCCGGTTTTGCCGCTACCGCTTTTTTACGCTTGCGCGGTCGACGTTCAACAGGCTGTTCATCCATTAACTCTTCTTCGGATTCAAACTCCTCGTCTTCACGCTCATTGCGCGCGTTGCGGCTACGCGAAGGGCGACGATCGTCTGCATCCAGATCGACATCGTCAAAGTTGATCTGCGGCTCGTTATCACGTTCTGAAGATTGACGAGAACGACCAGTACGACGATCGCTGGGATCGGGTTTCAGCTCGTCTTCTGGTTTGAATTCATCCATTTAACACCCCACTCAAAGGCTTCTGCCAACGACTCTGCATTAACCTGAAGCTAAAACGACCACCTGTTACAGCGGTCTGACCTTTCTAGTTGTTACGCTTGCTGACAATCAGCAATAGCGCCAAGTACGACTTCGTGCGGCACTCCGCCGCGCACTTCACTTTTCCCTATTGCAAGCGGGAGTACCAGACGCATCTCACCTGCTAATACTTTTTTATCGCGCATCATGTGGGGAAGGTACGCCTGCGCAGACATTTCCTGCGGACCACTTACCGGCAAGCCAGCACGTTTAAGCAACGCGATGATACGTGCTGTCTCTTCCGGCCTGAACTGCCCCAAACGTTCAGAGGCACGCGCCGCCATAACCATTCCGGCAGCGACAGCTTCACCGTGAAGCCAGTTACCGTAGCCCATTTCGGCTTCGATCGCATGACCAAACGTATGCCCCAGATTCAGTAAAGCACGTAAGCCGGTTTCACGCTCATCTGCGGCAACGACTTCTGCTTTCAGCTCACAACAACGGCGAATACAGTAGGCCATTGCCTGCCCGTCGAGGCGCAGCAGCGCATCCATATTCTCTTCCAGCCAGGTGAAGAACTCCCCGTCAAGAATAATGCCGTATTTGATCACTTCTGCAAGGCCGGACGCCAGTTCGCGCGCTGGCAAGGTTTTCAGACAGTCGAGATCCACCACCACCGAGGCGGGCTGGTAGAACGCGCCAATCATGTTTTTGCCGAGCGGATGGTTAACCGCCGTTTTACCGCCCACAGAAGAATCGACCTGTGAGAGCAACGTGGTTGGAATTTGAATAAAGCGCACGCCGCGCTGGTAGCTGGCGGCTGCAAAACCGGTCAGATCGCCCACAACGCCGCCGCCCAGGGCAAGCAGTGTTGTATCACGACCGTGCGGTTTTTGCAGAAGTGCGGTAAAGACGGTATCCAGTACCGTCAGGCTTTTGTACTGCTCGCCATCGGGCAGAATCACACTGTCGACCTTCACGCCCGCCTGCTCAAGCAGGTGACGTACACGGTCGAGATAAAGCGGAGCCAGCGTCTCGTTGGTGACCAGCATCGCCTGATCACCCGCTTTCAGTGGTAAGAAGGAAGCTGGGTCGTTAAACAAACCAGCCGCGATGGTGATAGGGTAACTACGTTCCCCGAGAGTAACTGTAATCCTCTCCATGACGCGACATCCACCTTAAATGCTTTTACCCGCAGGCGAGTGTATATATAGCCAGAATCAGTTGCTTTCCAGCATATGAATAATCTGGTTTGCAACCACTTTAGCGCTTTGATCGTCAGTACGAATGGTCACATCAGCAATCTCTTCGTACAGAGGATTGCGTTCATCGGCCAAAGCTTCCAGAACTTCACGTGGCGGTGTTTCAACCTGCAACAACGGGCGCTTTTTATCACGCTGCGTGCGTGCCAGCTGTTTTTCGATGGTCGTCTCAAGATAGACCACTACGCCACGGGCGGAGAGACGGTTGCGGGTTTCGCGAGATTTTACAGAGCCGCCGCCAGTTGCCAGCACAATGCCCTGTTTTTCCGTGAGTTCGTTGATCACTTTTTCTTCTCGGTCACGGAAACCTTCTTCGCCTTCTACGTCGAAGACCCAGCCCACATCCGCTCCGGTTCGTTTCTCAATCTCTTGATCAGAATCGTAAAATTCCATATTGAGTTGTTGAGCTAACTGACGCCCAATAGTGCTTTTGCCGGCACCCATAGGCCCAACCAGAAAGATATTGCGT
>Ga0157363_1006212_pt1 | contig 11206 bp, 9 predicted proteins | sample AttsexASBM1_FD_111477 | JGI IMG/M metagenome (GOLD analysis project Ga0157363, IMG submission 111477) | Fungus gardens microbial communities from leaf cutter ant in Ribeirão Preto, State of São Paulo, Brazil - Atta sexdens ASBM1 | ecosystem: Host-associated > Fungi > Mycelium > Unclassified ...
AAAAAATAATAAGAAAAAAAATATCAAGATAAAAAAAAGAATATCAAGAATTAACATGGTAATGTATAGATTATTTTTTAATGTATAATATATTTAATTGTTACATTTGTTATATATATATATATTAAAGATTTACGCACAAATTACTGTGATTCCTAATAGCCCATTATTTTATTTTTTTTTATTTTCAAATACTGGAAGTTTTTAAGTTTGGAACAGGACTATTTAATTAAATATATCAACTACAGGTTAATTACGGTCAAAATTAGATATTTGAATAATATTTTCGAAAGTCTTTATTTATGTATTTTGTTTCTACATATAATAAGCGACATTGCAATTATATCTCATTTCAGGTACCAGGGTGAGCTTGGCTGCAGAAAAAATTCTACTGAACTCGATCGTCCTACCGCATAAGGAACTTACAAGAAACTACAAGAACGAAATTATTCTTTAATTATTTAACGCTGCCGTTACGGAATTAAAACACCGTTGATGATTTATATTTTAATGAAAGAGTCGCATAAATATGAATAACGTTAAGTATATTTATATATACTTTTCAGAAACTTTCTGTCGAATTGTGATTAAAAATCTTTAATAATTTTGTAATATAAGATTAATACAAGATTTTTATATACATTGTATACAAGTATCATGTGGCAACTATAAGCTATGTACATAGGGCCAGTGGCAACGCACAAAAATTTTTACAATATATATAGGCTTGTATATTTCGTCTACACCTTAAAAATTATTACCGTATTTTCGTAAGTACATGAATAAATCTTTTATCTGTAAATTTTTATTCTTGTTAAAAATTACATATACACGTGCGCATGCCGCGAGACGCCGTGCGCGATTGAATGCGACAGAACGAAGTCCCCTGAGCTTCGCATCAGCGCTCTTGTGGTATCGAGGTGATCGGTACGCGGGAGGAAGAATAACCGGAAAAAAAATCTCTGACGAAGAAGTCGCGGTACAAGCCGCCTAAGGTGAGGCTCGCTCTCGCGTTCCTCACCGGCGGCGCCAGGTGTTTACGGCGGCTGTAATAGTGTATGCGAGCGAGGAAAAGAGAAAGAGAGGAAGAGAAAAGAGCAGAGTCGAGAAGAGCGATGTGTACGCGTGAGACAGCCGCATTGAATTGCACTGAATCAACAGGTAGATCGGTATGCGTGGGATGTCTTACGCGCGTTCTTCTTTCGCCTTGGCGCCGGGATTCGTCGTAGTCCCCTGCGAAAGATGCAGCGCGCAAACGAACGTGAGACATCACGAATATTAGGAAGTTTTAGGGGACGACGATCAAGATCCGTAGCCGAATAGCAGTAACTAAAAGGAGGAGAGGAAGAGGAGGAAGAGGAGGAGGGAGCGACGCTCCAGGTGGAAACGCGCGTTCTCCAAACTGTGCTCTGCGGTGAAATTCCACGCATACCAAAGTCGCTGATCCAGCTTCCCCGCGAGCGGCGGTGGCGGCGGCGACAGCGGCTGCGGCGGCGGCGGCGGCAGCGTCCTCCGGATCGGGAGAGTGATTTTTGTGATCGCCGCTCTCGTCAATGACACGCGCGGAATGCGCTGAGCGAGCGCGCGATCCCACGCTGCGCGTTATACGCGCCGACATTGTTGCGCGTCCACCTCGTTGCGTCTGGCCTTTTAAAAATCTGTTCGTACGCGTCCCGATGTCGTGAGTGAGGTGTCGTAGATGCATTTTGAATGCGACGCAAGACAAATGCGAATTCTGCGACGTCGCGAGAGCGGACGTTCAGTTTGACCCCCCCGGCGTATAACGGATAAATGAATCCGCTTGTGACATCAAACGTCGTGACTTGTTTATAGCCGTCTTAACACGAAAGTCTTGTTGGTAATTTTTATTATGTTTCTGTCTTGTAAAACAATGCCTATACATATATGTGTATATTTTTCAATTTCATATATATAATTATTATTTAAATTTATTAAGAATCAGAGAAGTGATTACTTAAAATTATTGATTATTGATCATTGATTACTTAAAAATATTATTGAAATATTAATTTTCAATTGTATAAGAAAAATATTTTGTAAAATTTAAATTGTGTAAATAGAACAATTATAAGAGAGGAATATTACATTTAGTTTGTAAAATTTAAAGTAAGAAATAATGCAAAAATAATAGACCAATATATAAACTTTTTTTATTCTTAATTTGACTTTTATAATTGGAATTAATATTTTTATCTTTGGAAGAAATTAATTTTGTTAATAAAAAATATGTTTTCTCTTTTTTATTTTTTTATTTTTTATTTATTATTTTATAATTTGATAAGATAACATATTTTTATTTTATAGGAAGAGAAGAGTGGATTCAGATAAGTGAAATAAAAAAATTGCTAAATATTCCAAATGGGCAATAAAAGCCCATTATGGCCCAGTGTCATCAACCACAACATCAGCACGAATTTTTGCCCCTGTGTGATGTACTATTTAACATTATTTCATTAGCATCTTATTTCTGCGATGTTGTCTTTGATTTTGCGATGGTATATGCCCTTGCCCATCAAGTAACAACATCGCCCATACTATTTCCATTGAGCATCACTTTTATAGCAACTTCTCTGTTGATTTCTCAGGTTTGTGTCTGACGAAACTTCTACATTGTTTTGCAATTTCATCGTTATAATTATATATACTATATAATATTATATATACTATATAATTATTTTTGCAGATCGTTAGTTTGCGATGGTATCTCTGGGGAGCTAGAGGTAAATTAACAAACGCAAACAATTGTCATGTAAATCCAGTGAAGAGAATTAGCAATTGGACTGTAGGTTGCGTTCTATTACTTCACTCCACCCAAATCGGTGTACTATGGAGATATTTCAAATTATTTATTCCAGTAAATTTAACTTTCGTGAAGCACGAGGTACGTAAACATTTTTGAAAAGAAGAACATTCTTCCGTCGTCTCTTTCGTTTCATTATAAGTCTTATAATGATCATTCTCAGGTACGGGAGCTCTGTGTATTACGGCTGATACACGCATTCTGTGAGGCCGCTCCAATGCTACTTCTGCAGCTTTACGTCTTGTTCGGCGCTACCGACGGTGATAGGATAGAAACTGAGAAATTGAACGAGAGCAAGGAGAGCGGTAAATTAAAGGAGTTAACATTAGTGTCGGCAGGACTGTCCTTATGGAGTGTGTGCTGGGCGGTTGCCAGTTTTAGCAAAGGTGCCGCGCGTCTGCGTAATCTAGAACGTTTAGTGTTAACATGGTTGGGAGTGCTTGCGCAATTATTTTGGCGTCTGGGGACAGTGAGTGCTCGCGTCGGAGCATTGGTCGCGTACGCTTCGTTGTATGGCGGACAGTGGCTGCTGATCGTGATGGCTCTCCACTGGTTGTCCATGTTAACATGGTTACTGCTCACGCCGGACGGACTTTTCCACGGTGGCGAGCGTCTTTCGCTTCTTAGGAAGACTTTCCTCGCTTCCATCCTTGCTTTTGTATATATATTTGCATACGTTAATCTACATGAGACGAATCATCGTCAAAAAATGGTTAGTACTATTTATATCTGAATGACAATCTATTTATGTTAATGTTTTTTATTCTTTCAGGTGATATTTTACACTGTAATGTTCTTGGAGAACAGTTTACTCATCGGCGTGTGGATAGCTGGTGTTAATCGTGCCGATCTTTTATCTCACCAACATCATCTACATCCAGTTACTCTAGTTCTTCTTCTACTAGCTTTATTTTTTGGTGGCATGTTTTTCATGGGTCTTTATTACAGGTAAGCATATTTTGTTTTATTTGATTAATTAATATTTATACAGTAATATTATATGATTAAATTCACATATAAAAGTGAAATGGAAATTTGTATAGTACTTAGAGTGTATATTTAATTAAATAAATATAATTCTTAACAAGTGATTACAACATTAAGCAAATACTAGTAGAATTATAGAATTATATATCTATATGATGAAAATATTTATAGTTAAATTAAGTTTTCATTTTTGTTATAGATTTTTTCATGTAAGAAGATTAAGGTACGAGGCTGGTGGGAGAATGACTGGTTCAAATCTCACTACGTTATCGAATCAGGTATGATATGAGACAGATTTCTTTCTTTGGAGGCATCGTTACAATTTTTTTAACTTTTAGGACAATGCGGAAGAGAAACAAATAGATTATAACGAAGGAAAGAAAGTTAATATTAGCATTAGCATGAGGAAAGTTAAATTAAGTAACGGCGGCATACCAGGTGTGTTCAATTGCCGTTTCGCAAATCCAACGGTTGTAAATCCGAATCGCAAAAAGAAGAAACCAACCAGCTTTGTACCGCCCCCACCGCCGCAATCGCAGGGCACGGTAATGAGTTCCGTAGCGGCGATAGGTGACTCAAAACAGTGGCTCAACATGGGCAATGGATCGCGGCAATTGATTCCGTTTTGGAAAAAACCAATATCTTCTAATGTAGTACAGGTAGATATTTGTTGTTATAAATCCACGAATTAGAAAATAAACTGAACTTATTTATGCCTTTAACATATAATACTATACTATACTATATACGTTAGTAAAATGCATACATCATTTCTCAATATAATCGAAGTTTTACTACACTTTTTGTATAATGATCCACAAGTCTTTTGTCTGTGAACAAGATTTTTGGCTACCCTCAAAATATATACATCGCTTTCTAAATTCTAAGATAACTATAATTTATCACTGACATTTGGCTCATCAAGGCTTTCATTTGGCTGTTCGTAAGCCGTTTGTTCTTGTTAACATTTGTAAATGACTTCAAGAATAGCAAACATTAAATGGAACTTGTATCAGAACTTTTTTTAACAAACTAAACAAAATGGAAATCGGAAGCAGCAAGAAATCAGAACTGTATGCAGGGACGTGTTAGGATTTCCACCCGAGTGCCGTCCGAGTATCATATCCTTGTTCAATGTTTGGTAAACAACAAAGATAAAGTGATACTTGAGCGACATTTAGATGGGAATCTGAACTCAGCACTGAATGTGAGAAAATTTCAAATTTCAGTTGTTTTATAGCGAATTCAGTCACTTGCATTACACTAGATTACTACTATGTGTATATGAAGTTAACAAAGTAATGTAAAAGCATATAAATATTTTAAATGAATAATGATATTATCACAATATATTTAATAAAATATACGTATTATTTTATTATTAAGATTGATTAAATTATGCCACTATATTTAGATATTTTATATAAAGCAGCATTTAATGTGTACTATTCAAGTATAGAGTTCGAATAATCGAACCATCACCATTAGGAAAGTGTATGACTTTTCGAATTTTGAGAACAGCCAAAATCTTTTTTACAGACGGAATCAAAAGTCTTATTACATTATACTAAATGTGATTACAAAGTTGAGCAATTATATTGAAAAAATTATGTTATATATATTTTGCTAACGTGTATTGTACGTGGAATAAATACATTCACTTTATGTTTTGATTTTTTCTCTTTGCATATTTACTCATTGCAATAAGACTGTTGTTATAATATAATTAATCCCTCAATATAGAACGATGGTTCCAATGAGCACAAAGACGAAACTGATATGGCAATTAGTGGCTCATTGAATGTCACGTTAATACGCGAGAAGCTGAAAGAAAAAAAAACAACAACAGCTGCGAGAATTGCGAGCGATACAGGAAGAAATCAAAGAAGGTAAATTGTTCCCACCTCCTTCCGTTTCTACATCTTCTTTTTCGTCCTCCCCTTCCGCATCTAATCAGCAACCACCACCGAACACGAAACTGCATACCTCTCCGAGTTCCCCATTATTCACATCTCCGCCATCGTTCTGCGAGCAGAACGGTGGCAATGCCTTATCGTCTTGGCCGCCCATCAAAATGCATTGTCTCTTACCTCCACCACCTTCCTCTCCGTATTACCCTAATCCCTCGAATCCATGGAGAGCAGCTTCTCAACGAGAACGGGCGGACACGCCGGAGATATTATTAGCACCGCGATGTCTTCCGCATCATTATCCCCATTGGTCACCGTCTGGACATCTTAGTCATAGGTAATAAAAGTACAATCGATGTTTGAACAAACAATTCGGAAGAATCAGTTGATTTAAATTTCATTTCATCAGATTGCATGCGAATCAGAACGGCGTCGAAGAAAGTTCTAAAGGTGAGGGCGATGGAGAAGCGGAAGTTAGCGACATGGAAGGCAGTCAAGTCTCGTTACCTAGGAGTTATACGTTACCTCGCGAATTCAAATATAATCCTAATAGCGCTGTGAGAGAACGAGAGCGTCGTGTGGGAAATAATAAAATATATTCTTCGCGTTTTTATCTTCCGTCCACCAATAGTTCCGATGGTGAGTACGCTTTTTATATTCTTTCTTTATATTGCAGTTAATAATTGCTTACAGAAATGTAGTACTGGAAAGGTAGTGATTAATTTTATATTTTGAGCATTAAAAGTACTATTGTATTCAAAATAAGTAATTAATTACTTACTTCTAATATTACTATCTTCTAATATTAAATTGGATTTCTGTAAGAGATCTATACTACATCTATACTACATTGCAGAAATTTTTAAGACAACTGAAATTAATTACGGATCACATTTTTAACAACGTTGAAATTTTTCAGGCGATGTAGATAGTGCTGATAATGAGGATGAAACGGATTCGGAGGCACAAATGAAGGCCAATCATATTCATAATTATGATGAAATCTTACAGAGGCGTCACATATACGAAAACAATGAAGAGAACGACGCCAATCCTAATACAGAGTACGGCACGTCTAATATCATATCTAACAATTGTTATTCGAATAATTCTCATGGTGTCCTACGACCGAGTCAATTACTCCGAACACGAGTGAAACATGAAACAAAACTCTAAGTTGTACTGTAACACATAATTGCGAATCTTGCAATTATGCATGACATAATGTATCATGCATAACTCGTTGTTCAAAAAGATCTTTCAAAAATCATCTTTTTATTAATTGTTAACAGTATAAGACTGTTGACCTCGCAATATAATAGGTATAAGTATTTAATAGTATAATACATGATACATGCATATACACAGCAATACATTATATTTCTTTTGTGAGTGTATTAGTATGTATTACTTGCGATATAATCTAATAAAATGTAATTTAATTTTTTCGTGGCATTCTGCATAATAAAATTATGTAAATGAAAGAACCACGACAAATCAAGTATATAATAGAGTACATCTTAAGAAAGCACAAATAATGACAAATATGAATGCATGACTTACATTATCGAAATTCGTGTACGACGGATATTTTATATAATGCATAGTTACCTGAATAGAAATCGTACACCTTTCATCCGTTAATTATATAAGACATGTGCGTATACATAATAATAAATTGATTTTAAAGAATGTAACGTATTATTTAAAGAGATATATATATATATATATATATATATATATATATATATATTATTATTATATTGTTATACATTTGTAAATATACAATCTTTGCGATAAGATTTTGTATTCTTTACATCTCTTCTATGCCTCATTTTAAAAAATATTTATTGAAAACATAAGAGCCATGGCACACAAAAAAAACTATAGTAAAATATAAGCGAATTGATCAATCACAGTTTGTAAGACCATAACATAAACAGTAACCAATCCAACATGTTGATTTCTTTATTATTTACATCTTAATGTTCGTGCTGCTTAATGTTCGTTTCCACTAATGTAGATTAACTCTCAGTTCAACTTACTCTTCGTCTTTTTCTAGTTCTAAAGATTAGAAAAAGACGAAAAGTAAGTTGAGTTTAAAGTTAATCTAATTTGGTGAAAATGGGCATAAGTGTTTTATGTGCCATGGCTTTAAAGCTAGTTACACATACAATAAGATTTTCGACCAATCGCGTTGCTTGATTGTTACGGACGACCGAATCGAGCAACGCGATGGTCGAAAATCTTCGTTACGTTTACGATTATGGAAACAGTGCGTGATTAACTTGAGTCAGAGATTATTTTAAAAAATATTCTATTATACATTTTTAAACAAATATATAATCTTGTAATATTTTATACTCGTCTTTATACCTTTGTGGTTTATTTCATTTTTTTAACACTTATTGAGAGCTAAATCGGATAAAAATATGCAAAAAAAAAAGGTTAAAATATGATATACGAGTTTAACTTTAATATTATGGAAATAAAATTAAGTACTGTGTTAATTTGAAGTAAATGCCTAATTACGTTTTTTGAATTTAACATACAGACCATCTGGCACATATGTGAATACATGAATAGCTTTGTTGTCATATTCCTTATTTGTTTTGTAAAATATAGTATAATTCGAGATGATTATAATTATCGCCACTTTTATAATTAATAGGGCAAATCTCTGTGCTGAAATTCAACATAAATTGCAATATAAATTTCTAATAATATGCACTTATAAGAAAAAAATAATGTCTTTCGAGTTATATATGAATATTTTCTAACTCACCTATACATGATCGAGGTCCAATACCGAATGCCAAGGATTCGTAAAACTTTTTTTTCTCCTTCATTTCTGTTCTCGATGGAATAAAGTCTTGCGGATTGGAAAAGTATTTGGGATCTTGATTTGTCCCATTTATAGAAACATATACCGGAACCTTCTTCTCGATTATTAAGCCAGAATTTGGCAACTAAAAATGTCACACACACACACACACACACATACATATATATATATATATATATATATATATATATATATATAAGTAATAATAGTCATAAAGTAATAAAAGTATACCATAACAGTTTTTTAAAAGTATATCATAACATTAAGAGTAAATTCCTAAGATTATTTTAAGGAAATCCTAATTATATACCAAAATGTTGACACTATAATAATTTTTAAATATATGCAATAGTGAGTTTTTCTAACATTTTTATCGGCAATTATTAACTAGCGAGTCTCGTAACTGTCAATGGTTCAGTAGAAATGAAAGTTTTCTTCGTGCTAATTGGATTATACTTTTTTAGAAGAATATATAGATTTAGAAGAATAATCCTACTTTAGCGAAAAAAACTTTCAATCATTGCGAAATAAACATTCTGCTGAACGCAGTCGGTGACCATCAATCGTAGACCATGGTTTAATTCATGCTGACCACGCTTATGAGCATCATGTATCTTCATTTAACATTTGACAAACAACAAGGAAATGATTTTTAAGGGCCGGTTGTTCAATCTTTTGGTAAATTTTACCTATTGGATAAGCAGCAAGATTATCCAATCACATGCGTAGATTATCAGATTTATCTCACAGGTAAAATTTACCAAAAAGTGGAACAACTCTAAACGTTGTGACCATGAATCGTTGGACCGCGGTCATAGAGAGATTAGTCTCATAGGGAGAGTGGCAAATTACATCACGTAACTCGCCTCATCTGATTAGACATGGGCAATAAAGCTCCATAGACAAAAGATTGGAAAAACCTGGTCACTTGACTCCCGTCTTGATTGGACGTGGGCAAACATGTGATTGCAATTTGTCACTCTCTTCCTGTAAAAGCCATTCCACACAACTTGCATAGCCGCATAACTATATGCATAAAAAAATTATCCACATTTCTGTCATAAAGACAAACACGATTGGATGATTTTTTTTATATGGCTATAGAAGTTGTGTGGAATGGCCCTAAGGGCCATCTTTAATCAATCAGGACGTGATCAGTTTTCTCTACTTTCTTCCATACCTATGAATGGCTACGTTCAGAAATTATGCCTAGATAAGGTGCATTTTTGCTATAATATATATAACGGAACCTATAACTTAAGCCCATTCTACAATGCAGTTTAGTAAGACTGCGAGAGGAAGTGAAGTATTAGTAAAGCATTACGATCAGGAGTAAGCGAAATGGGTTATTCCCATTTTGTATGTCTTATTACTTTACTGCCAGTCAATCAAAGCTTATTAATAAGCTTAAAATAAAGCGCAAAAAGGCGCGATAAGATGCGCAAGAACTTCTTACTTCCTACTGCTTACTACTGCTTGTAGAATAGGCTTTATGCGTCGTCTACAATGGCAATAGCAGTAGTGGATGAGGCTGTAAGAGTAACAAAGTGACCAATCACAGTTAAATATGGGAAGAATAATCGACTGTGTTGGTCAATTTTTTATTCTTATAGCTTACTGATACTGTCATTGTAGACCACGCATTAGAGTTATCTGGGCGTAATTCCTGAACGCAGCCAAGCTTTGATGTCCGCGTCCAATCAAAGGAAACTGATCACGTGACACAATTTGCCCTCTCTCTCTCTCTCTCTCTCCTCTCTCTCTTTCTTTCAGAGAGATAATATTGAAGATTGAGATTGAAGATTGAAATTTGATCAATGAAGACAAAAGAATTTTAATTCCTATTGTTTTGATTGATCAAATTTCAATCTTTCAATCTTCAATCTTAATCTTCGATGCGTAGTCTGATTCCTACCTAAGTCTATCTCTCTCTCTCTTTTTGGTTCCCTAAAGCTATGGTCAAAGTCTCGCTACAAATGCTTTGAAATATTTGATGGACCAATTAGAAGAAAGAAACAACAACTAATCAATTAAAAAACTCTTCAAAGTGTTTGCAGCATCGCGTATCCTAATTCGTACTTGTGAATTCAAACTAATCATGTTTTAATTGCTCGGCGAGCAGACCTAGAAATTCTAGAGTGCGTTCCGATATTCACTGCCAATGCTGAAAATTTATAGTGCAAGTAACGTATTCTGTTTAAGCACTGATAATGATATCGGAACGAATCCCTCGTTTTTGTCGATTTGAACGCGCCCAACGCTGTGTGAATCCTAGGTTTCACGGTGCGCATGATGCATCATTTATCTTTGTTTAACATTTGATAAATAACAAGAATAAATAATGCAGCATTTGCATCATACATGAAACCGAATGCAGCCCTATATAAGATTAGGCATTTTAGCATTAATTAAGTTGCTTAGCTGACATTCTGATTTAACGATAAAATATTTCATTTATCCTTAAAATTCTGAGTGGTTGCCACGACCATACTGAATCGTAACATTATAAGTGAAAAATGATACGTTATTTTTATTACATGCCATTTATAAATAAAAACAATTTCAATAAAACGAAATGATGAGATCGCTTTAAAACAATTGTAAAAATAGGTAAAAAAATCGAAGCTATATATCTCCCGCCCT
>Ga0157363_1006214_pt1 | contig 11204 bp, 2 predicted proteins | sample AttsexASBM1_FD_111477 | JGI IMG/M metagenome (GOLD analysis project Ga0157363, IMG submission 111477) | Fungus gardens microbial communities from leaf cutter ant in Ribeirão Preto, State of São Paulo, Brazil - Atta sexdens ASBM1 | ecosystem: Host-associated > Fungi > Mycelium > Unclassified ...
TCTCGTTTTAAAGCCAAAAAGAGACAAAGAGAGTTTTAAATCTTGCTTAAAATCAAAGTTGGTGCAATCGGGCCTAAATTATTTTAAATATTCATTATTTTAAATATGAAGCGCCATTACGTCTGAATGTTAAGATGTTGAATTATTATATATTCATTTAAATGAATTAATTTCAGAAATTATAATTCCTTGCCGATATGGTTGTCGGACTTTTAACCCAATCAATCTGAAATATTAGTAATCCCCCCAAATTTCCCAAATTTAATCTTAAAAAATTATAATAAACTCATTACGAAAAATATTGCCTCAAACGGGAGTCAAACCTGGATTATAATTATAATTATAATGTCTGAAATTAATTTATTTAAATGAATATATATAATAGTTCAATATCTTAACATTCAGACTGGTGGCACTTCGTATTTAAAGTAATGTATCTAATAAATGATCTTATTTCCAATCTTATTATTGTTTAAATATAAAAAAACTGAAATTTTGTTATTTTATAATATATTTCCATATATCTCTATTAGAGCAAAGATTTTTTAAATACTATTTCTTAAAAGAACTTTTGATTCAGATGATAAACCATCATTAAAAATTTTTTGTATTATTTTATATGAAATTTAGAATAATTTATAATATCTTCATAATTTTTGTATTATTTTGAAATATCGTATCTCCTTAAATCAACTTCGATCTGGATTTAGGGGCCTGTTCTTGAAAAATATCTCATACGAAAACCAGGAAAGTTTATAATATACGAAACATATACTATTATGTATTTCCGTATATTTTCGTCTAATAATATTTTTCAGGAATCTAGACTCTGAAGCGAATGGTTTCATACGAAAAGAAAAGAGATTGTCTTCTCGAGGCAGAAAAAAAGCTTTTCCTGGGGGAGAGCCATTTTCTCCAGCGAATAAACCCAGCGAAATATAATAATCGTAATTTGTAATACGTATAAGCAATGTCGACATTAAAGTGGTAGAACTTTTTGAGACTTCACGAAACTTCTTCGAAAGATATCTTTAAAGATATGTACATCCTGTTTTAAAAGTTGCATTCCTGGTAAAATCGTATCTGTAAAGATTCGTATCTACCGCATATCATAATCCTTTTCAATATGTCCGTAAAAAAAAAGAATTATTCTTAACAAAATATAAAGGGATGATTTATTGTTATAAATAAAAAAATTTATTATTTTCGAAATATTTTTAAAATCGATACATATTCAAAATATCTTTTGATTTATCTCTTAAGAATATCTCAATTTTTCTATGGAATTCAGAACGTCTTTCAAAACATGAAGGGTCTACCTACGACGCAAAAAGTATAAGTTTACTATTAAAATATATGAAAATATATGCAGAAGAAATTCGCGAGGAATATGCAAGCATCTATCTTTATAATCATTGTAATACATGCATGAAGAGGATAAAATAATTCGCAATTCTAAACAAAAATTAACAAGCGTGATAATACTTTCGATTTCGAATAATATAATATTGTAATATATATTTATAATATTTGATCGGACAAAGTTATCTAAAGACTTGCGATTTTGCAAAACTCGACTATATGAGATAAGCATGAATATAACGACTCAATATGATTTGAACAATCAAAATTCAAATTTTCTGATACGGCTAATTGCTTTTCTAATTTAATTATTAACTTTAGTGGCTTTAGATTCCGAATTATCAGAACGATGAATATGACGCATTTCGATATATCAGTGAAAGAACATAGACGCGTTTCGCATTTTATGAGTACATTCGCACATCCTCGCTAATTATGTTTGATTGCATCAGCCGTCTGAATTAAATGCCCGAACAGATCAAAGGTTACATTAAATCAAAATGAATTGTGACTCTGATAAAAGTGACTTTTAATTATCATTTTGACTATTTTAATGTCAACAGCTTTCAATTGTTCTGCTTATATAAACTTAACTTTGTGATTTTTCACATATTTTATAGCGTTTTCTCTCGGCTGCACTATAGTGCACACTGATAATGAGATGTTAAATGTACACAAATTGTAAAGATGTTTAATGTAAGTATAAAAACGAACTAAATTAAGAAATCCTCAATACATTTTATTGTGCTGTTAAAATCTGTATTTTATAATTCGAAATATATGAATTTTACTTCTACACAACTTAAATCAGTGTACAACAGCTTTAATATGCACTTAGTGGTGCACTAAAGCAACCAAAAGAAAACGGTATTAATTATTCATCTGCGATTCTTTTCTCAAAAAAGGAAAATTTAGCTAAACAAAATCAGATCCTAATAATATTGATTAAAAACTATCTTTTACAAATGATCGAATGAACATTCACACCGATTCAATCATCTCTTGAATAATTTCAAATCATCATGCATTTACATTATACGTGTCCAATGCACGTACATTCAACGGTACTCGAGAAAATAAATATTCGAGGATGATTTTTTTTTAACTTTACTCCACAAACAAAACACAAGTTCTTATGATATTAAAATAACTCCAAAATGATCACTAAAAAGATACTTTTTCAATGATTCATTTTAATATCATCTGACATTATTATGACTTGATGTTTTGCAATGTTTCCTGCATACTCACTGCTACCATTATGGATTGTAACGTCAGAAGCGAGAAAAACACATACAGAAAAAAATTCTTGTAAACTATATTAAAATGTATTTTTTAATAAATATTTCATAAAACAATTAACAAAATAGATTTATAAAATTTACCGAAAACTCTCCTTGTGTTCCGGTAATTAATAAATGACTATATATTTGAAATTAAATTATATTTATAAAGGAAAAACGAAACAAGTTATATGACAGCTATTGAAGTGAGATAAATATGATTTTATTCCATTCCGTTTTCAATATATTTTATAATTTTACAAATATATTCTATTAAATACAAATATTATGTTAATAAAGATATATTATTTCAATATATTTTACCAGAGTTTTCATTATGTGTATTTCTCACTTTTTCACCGTCAATCCGAAGATGATGAATAGTCGAAAATCTTAATAAATGAGCTTACTCAATTACAAAAATCCTATGATCGACATTTCTCATTCTCAAAAATTAACAGATTCAAAGCTCAGACTTCATTCAAACCAATATGTTCTCGTTGCTCTGAGGATTAATCTTCCCATGTCCCCCTTCTTTCGACGATCAATATCAGTTGGTGCAGCTAAAACCTAGCCATTTCAAAAGACGCATGAGCGCAAAAATGTAATTGAATGAATAATTTAATTACTTTTTGATTTTATCTCCGTTATTATTAAACTGTTTTTACATGTTCGATTGGCTCACAACGAGTATTGGATGTTCTTTCAATCTCTTCTTATAATGATATCAATTCTTTTTACACAAAAATCATTTATTATTACAAAAACGAATTAAATCATGAATATATTTTAATCCTCAATACATTTTATTGTGCTGTGTTTAAAATCTGTATTTTATAATTCGAAATATATAAATTTTATTTCTACACAATTTAAATCAGTGTACAACAGCTTTAATGTGCACTTAAGTGGTGCACTAAAGCAACCAAAAGAAAACGGTATTAATTACTCATCTGCGATTCTTCTCTCAAAAAAGGAAAATTCAGCTAAACAAAATCGAATCCTAATAATATTGATTAAAAGCTATCTTTTGCAAATGATCGAATGAACGTTCACACCGATTCAACATCTTCTGTAATTTCACACAATCATGCATTTATGTGTCCGATGCACGCACATTCAACGGTACTCGATGAAATCGAAATAAACTACCGATATAAATGGTTTTTATATAGTATGATTTTTATGAATTCCTGTATTTATTGTTCGTTTATCAGATTTTTTTCTAATTTTTTGATAATAGTTCTTTGATATAAAATCTTGTCATACACCTTCCTTTTCTTCAACTTCTTGAATTAAATTTTTTAATCAGTTCTTATGCGTTTTCGAACTATGAAAGTTGAAGCAGAATTTTTTAATAACTGTTTTTTTTATAATTGTTTTTATAACTTTTTGATAACTGTTGTCTTTATTGTTATTAACGGTTGTTGATTAATAAATGTAATATCTCTCATGTGTTATTCACAAATTAATTTCTTATCATAATGTTGTATTTTCATAAACACACTGAACACACATCACTAGAAACTTGGAGATTAAAAGATGTTAAAATTTCTTGCGTCAGCCATTTTTTGTTCTAGAGTTAAAAAAGTCAGAAAATATACGCAACGTTTTTACAAGAGTTACATTTATATTAATAATAAATAACTTTATATAAATAACTTTATATAAATAACTTTTTGACGATAAAATCGTCAATTGATATAATAGATTAGATTTTTATGTAAAAATTATAACAATTATGTTATAATGATAACAATTTTCTTTGAATTTTTATTAACATACAAACAGAAAAATTAATTTACAATACGTTTCACTCGAAATGTCTTCACTTCATATATAATTCTTATCAATTTTTATTGATTTTCATTTATCATTGTTACGCAATAGAATAAAAAATTAATTAAAATTAGAATTTTATATCGTTTATATCGTTGGATATTTTTATATCGTTGGAAAATCAAAAATTACTAATTTTATTATTATCTAACAATCTCCCTTTCTTTCTTTTTATCATAAGTTATCTGAAGGACGAAAGGGCGGTGAAATACGATATAGCTGCCTGCACCATCTTAAAATTCAAAATAATTATATTCTTCACAGTACTATATAATGTTGTCTACAACATTTGTTGAATTGAAAATAATTATTCTTACCGAAGTATAATTCGCCATCGATAATATGTACATTTTGCCAGCCGTTAATGTACAAGGCACAAAACCTCTGTAAAGTAATATACTGAATAATCGTGTCGTTCTTCGTGACGTTTTGTACCACAACATGTTGTATCTACAAACAGTAACGCAACGCATTACTTTCTACAATAATCACTGTTTTTTTTTAAATAATTGAACTATTTAAAGTAAATTTGGAAAGAACGAACGACTTAAAGAAATAGAAAATAAATAATTTTAAGGACACTTAAATAAATTGAGAAATAAATAAAACAGTTATTCTTCTACGCTGCTGAGGATCAGAAAGCAAGAAATTTTAGATACTTTTTCCCGAAAAATCTATCTGCATTTTACCACAGTTTTGTTTTATTTTTCCACATTGCGCGAATAACTTTGGTGCGACATATTTACGCTTTGTGGAATATATCTGCACTATGGTCCATTATTCTTTGGCCGGGATAACTCAAAACGAAAAGATGTATGAAAGCACCTATTACCATCGCTACGTATCTGACCATCTCTTCTTTATGATTCATTAAGGAAATTATCTAAAAAAATTAAATTCAATATATACTGTTCAAGATTTGTCATTTTGACTTGACGCTCGGCGTTCGTGCCTATTACTTTCTTTTTTGTTCATTATGACAAATAAAACAATAATCTAGGTAGAATGCACAGTCATAATTGAGTCATAATATCATAAGACGTCATCATGTTCGGTAAAAAATTGTTCATGCATGAGTATATATAAATATGTATAAACATACGTAAATATTCATAAACATATACAATATATGAAATATGTATATGTCTATACATGTTCATACATCCCTCTTTCTCTTGTAAAATTACTTTTTAGTATAATAGAAATAATAATAATAATAATAATAACGTGAAAACATAAAAAATAATTAAAGAGATAATTTTCGCATTGTTCGTTCACAAAAAAAAAACAAATGTAAAAAAATTGCTCATACACAATTATGTATAATTTTATATATAATTATACATAAGTGTTTTTTTACATTTTTTACATTTTTTTTACATTTCTTCAAACTTGATTTTTTTCTAAAACAAATAGTATGAAAATTACTGTTTTAATCATTTTTAATTATATTCACATTACTATTATTATTTCTATTATATTAAAAAATAATATTTTTACAAAAGAGGGATTTATGAACATATATGATACATATTTCATATAGGACATATTTCATATACGATCGTACGCATGTTTATGAATATTTATGTATGTTTATACATATTCATGCATGAAAATTTTTTTACCGAGTAATATCATTTGATACTAAAAAAATGAACTTATAAATGACGTCAGTAAAGCTATTAATATAATGTTCTTATGATAATATTATGACTTCTACGTTCTACTTGGAAGGCATAAATGCTGTCAATCTAGTGCCTAAAATTACAAATTTTAGGCTAGCTCTGTTCAAGAATAATGATTGGTGACATAAAACATTTCTAATTGATAATGTATTGATCATAGCTATTAGCTCACTTGAATTCCCAAGAGACTCATAATGATGATAGTAATGAAGAGTAACATAAATGAATACATTTCAAATAAAGAATTCAACAAACGGGTATATCTGAAAGACACATAAACGAATGATTCAAATGCAAAACATTTTGCGGTATCCGAAAAGAATGCAAACCGAAAAGAATGCAAAACTCACTCAATACTCAACTGGTGTTTCCGCAAGAGAAGTATCAGTTCATGATAAGTTTGGTCTTCGTAATCTCGTGATTTGCTCTTATTACAAATTACATCCTCAACAAAATAATTGTTTTTCTTCGAATTACTTTCTGAGACTAGATTTTCTAGTCGGTGCCTTTGAAACATGATCAAAATTTTATCTATGATATGCGAATATTTAAGAAAGAAAACAAATTTTTCTTTTACATTAAAGATTCTCTTACATTAAAGGAAAATGAATGGTATAAATATACGATACCCAACAGCAGCGAACAGACTGCACGCATGTTGCGCGAACGACATGTAGCTCGTATCGGTTATTACCATGAGGCTCATAGTCAGTACAGTTGTCAGATATGAGTGGAGTAATACAGGATAATAATACACTTCTCTGTCGAAACTGTAGTCGATATCGAACAGGTATTTGTAAGAGCGCGATTTATTAAGAGGAATAAAGAGATCCAATAATTGCGGTGTTACTGGGATCAGCATGTAAAGACTCATCAACGAATAAATCATAACTGCAACTCGCATTATTATTACGATGTAAAAACGTAGAAATAAACAATCAAGCCGTATTATTTAGATTCAGGTACAATGTACAGTGTGCAATTTAGAATGATACATAGTGAGAAACATTAATCATAAATCATGATGATCGGCGTTAAAAGCCGCACGACCTGCGTGTGATTTGTTTCATCATTACCGGCGTAACTTATCGTTATTTTCCTTCCTACAATAGCGTATTCGTGCATAATTCGTATCTCCAAAGAATGCGTAAAAATGCGCCAGTGATAATCGATGAGCGACAACAGGTGTTCTATCTAAGAAACAAAACGAAGGATATAATCCGCGTCTTATGATTTTTAAGAACTTAAGCAAAAGAAGAACTCGCGAAATCTTACATTTTTATTTTTAAAAACTATGGTAAACAATTTACAGTAAGCGCCAAATGTAATTAACATTACAATGAAGCATTCACAGTCCTCGGTTATGGTTTGCCATGTTTCAGACAGTCTTACAAACTGAAAATCGATGATAATAATTGTGGACACCTTTGTGCGTCTCTAGAATTTCCACTTACCTGCATTAAGAACAATGTAAGTTATATGCAGAGTGGAAAGCGTTAATTTTTTATTACTTTTCCTTTTTATAATAAACATGCAATTTTTTTTAAATTAAACTCTAAGATTGTGTTTAATTAATTAGATAAGATGCTCTCTCAAAAAAGTTATTTAAAACTTAAAAAAGTTTTATTTAAAGTCATCTTTCAAGTTTTCGTTTTCGTAATTATATGTGTGATACGTTAAAAAATGATAATTTAAAATTACTTGCGGCACAATTAGAGGTCAGCCGCATAATTTTATTGATTGAATTGCTTTAGTATGTTTAATTGATATGAGTAACACACATACACACACACACACACACACACACACACACGCGCGCGCGCGCGCACCACACATACACATTCAAGTTTTTTTGCAAAAAGGTAATATTTAAAATATTTTATTGTGTTAAAAAATTTAGAAAGGCGACTTCGAAATTGATGCTATATGTTTCTCCAATCACATCTAAAATACACTACACATATATTAATCACATGGAGATACTCTTTCTTTCTTTTCTTTTCTCTCCCTCTCTCTCTCTCTCTCTCTCTCTCTTTCTCTCTCTCTTCCTTTTACAAATTTTATTCACGCAACAGTTTTACACTGACACACATAGTTTTACACCGACAACATGAAGAACGGCAGAAATTTACCTCGAGAAAACCGATGCTGAAAACAAAAGACATTATTATGGTCGGCAACAATATCTTCATGAATTTACTTTGCGTTGGCCAACCGCCAAGATTCGACAAGAAGATCTTATTAATATTGTAATAATGTTTCACCGCCGACTGCATCTCTCCGACTTGATTGTTGCGCGATTGTTGTCGATTCTCCCTCAAGATTCAGACATTTTCCAGACATCCCCTATAACATAAGTATCACATTGCGCGTATTCACTATAATAACGTGTTACGGTATTGCGAAGTAACGTTGTCTGTTTGATAATCACGGGTTGTCGAGAAACGCGTGTCGCGCTCCTTTATTTTTTATTCCACTCATTGCCGGAGCGATAAAAAAAAAGAAGTCACAGAGATTATACTTCGCGAAATGTCAATCACCGCGGTGACAGACAATACTTGTCTATATATTTCCTCTCCTAAATTCGCAATGCGTTAAGAATACTATATTTTTTTGCTTTTCTCCTCGTAACATCGTACGATTTTGAATGTGAGCTGTGTCACGCTGATAAATACACGATAAGCATAACAGGAAAGTTGAGCGACATGAAAAACCACACGATATGAACCAAATAAATGATAGCTTTCACGAAGGGGCTGCGGTTCGCTTATAACACGAGGAGCGACACGTGCTGTCGTATAAAAATCTGACTGATGAATAATTTATTTTTTTTACTTTCAAGTGTTTTATCCCGAATGCTATTACGATTCGATCTGCGCGTCTATCGTGATCTACTGTAATAGATTGTACCGGCACGTGTCAATTCGTGAGAAGCAGAACAAATTGAAAATCTTATTAAAAATGAAGTAAAATATAAATAAAGATAAAACATTTTTACCGAGAAGGAAGATGATTCAAGCGCCTACTTTTTAAAAATTAAAAAGGTATGTGACGTAATGAAGAATCTACATTTGAAAAAAAGTACAATTATTATTAATACAATTAACAAAGATATATTGAGAAATAAAAAGAAACTGAGAGATTAATGTATCTTAGTCATAATAATTTTTTTAATTTAGTGTTATAAAAATGTTTCAAATTTATTGTTATGTATAAACTTTTTGAATTGATATTATTTAAATTTTATTACTTCGGATGATTAAAAATCCATGCAGATATCTATTTAACATATTAAATCTAAAAGTAATATAAAAATAATGTAAATAGTGTAATAAATGTTACGCATTTTTTAAATATTTTTTACATTTAATTAAATAAACATATCTTTTGATATTCAGAATATGTTTATTTTTTATTGTGATAATTTATCTCAATTAGCTTAACAAAGTAATGATAGAGTGTTATCTACTCAGACAATACAAAATATTAAAAGATAACGAAAAGAAGACTTTTTTAAGTTGTTTTTCCGATAAAGTAAAAAGATGTTTAAAAGATGACGAAAAGATATTGTTTTTAGATTGTCTTTTCAGCAAGATCAAAAGATATCTATAAGACATCTTTTAGTCTTGTCGAAAGACAACTTAAAAAAGACATCTTTTCGTCATCTTTCTATGGTTGTTATTTTCGCAAAGCAAAAAGTCGACTAAAAGATATCTTTTCATATTGCCGAAAAGACAATGTGAAAAAGATATCTTTCCGTTATTTTGATTAGGTATTACTTTTTATCATTCATTCGAACAATACGCGAGATCGCCACTAGATGAACATGATGGAGTTCAGTTTCTCATGTTTGAAAATCATACAGAATAGAATAAAAGGTGCAGCATTATGAGAAATTTTATTCGTATTCTAATGAATACTAATAAAATATCTTATTGTCGATCGAGTCTCCGAAGGAGACTATGAAAGATTCTTGCCATCGACGAGATACTATTAAGTACCGTCAACCCTACAAATTTTCGGCGATATAAAAAGGGTCCCAAGGGCTCAGAGGTAATTGAATTCATGATTTTTTTATTACATAAATAAATATGCATACTTGTAAAGCTATAATATTCTATATATTGCAGAAAAATTACAGTTTTTTTCTCTGCGATTACCATCTTTGTTGATAATCAAACTTTAATGATAATACTGAAATCACAATTTTAAAGAAAAATCGAGTATTATTGAGTTATAAATGCATAATTACATCTACTAAACTAATAAATCATAAAATTAATACAATATTATCAGTTTTTAATTCTTAATCACTTTAATAATCGTAAAGACGCGAACTCCTGTAAGGATGTCTTTAATAGTATCTCGTCGGTGCACTTGCATAGGACATGGTAAACATTGCAGGAAATGGGATGTATATTGTCAGTCATGCAATTTTAATTCGTTTTGTGTAAAAATTAATTTAGGAATTCGATGTATTAAATGTTATATATATGTATCAAAATATAAAAACCAAAAGAAATATTAAAGATGACTAAAAGATATCCAAAGAAATCATCTTTTAGTTGTATGGATAAGATAGAGATCAAGATTTAGTTGTACTATAAGAGGACTAGCAGTGCGACATCTGTCATCTTTTAATCTTTTCGTCGACTATATTTTTTCACTAAAAGATATCTTTATAACAATTTAATTGTCTTTTAGTCATCTTTTAGATGACTTTGTGCTCTCTGATATAGTGACGTTTAATAAAACAAAATAGACATCATTATGAAATTTTTCACATCACTCTGCTAAATAAGTTATTATTGAATTTTGCATTTATCATTATTATCCAACTGATGATAATTTATTCTAATATATTTTGAACATTATTTATAAGTTTTATTCTCATTATCTATTAATTTGCTCAAAATCTAATCATCGTCACTTATAATATAAAAAGTTTGAAGTTTTATTGTTTATTATTTTATATTATAAGCCGCAAAATTATTTAAGAGGATGAGATAGTACAGTAAATATAAGCAGAGAGAAA